>Ga0114129_10001048_pt1 | contig 36223 bp, 23 predicted proteins | sample RhiMetdeltSRZDD1_FD_80071 | JGI IMG/M metagenome (GOLD analysis project Ga0114129, IMG submission 80071) | Populus rhizosphere microbial communities from Tennessee, USA - Rhizosphere MetaG P. deltoides SRZDD1 (version 2) (version 2) | ecosystem: Host-associated > Plants > Roots > Rhizosphere >...
CGAGGGCGAGACATAGAACTGTCTGCCGGCCGACTTCACGACGTCGCCGCTCGAGAGCAAGCCGCTGCGGCTGTACTGGTACGGCGGCAGCACGTCGATCCGGAAGAAATCCGTCCCGCTCCCAGCTGCCCCGTTGTCACACGCGGCCACCGTGAAGCCCACCAGGTCGCCCGTGTCCAGCCGGCCGGTCCCGTCGAATTCCGCCCCGTGCGTCGAGTCCGCGCATGCGGCAGATCCGTCCCGGAACGCCGTGATGGCCGTCGACGGATCCGTGTCGCCCACCGTGAGAGTCCCCACCGAGCCGTCGGAGCGCACGACGGCCCAATCCCGGTAGAACAGCCGCCCGCTCAAGTCCGCCACCACATCGAAGTCGAACTCCTGCCGGTCGCTGCCCGGCGTAGCGCTCCCGGCCCCGAGAGTCCCTAGGCCGGTGACCCGAGAGTACGCTGCCCCCTGGGAAAAGTTGGGGCGTCCCGGAGCGAAGCGCTCGGGACTCGCGGGGTCGTCGCAACCCACAGCGAGAAGCGCGGCTGCCAGGCTCAGAAGGAGCGCGAAGCCGTTCCGTTGGTACGTGATGGAGCTGTGGATGATCGACCCGGCCTTCGCCTAGGGGTTCTCGATTATCACGGTCGTCTCCTCACTGCTGGTTCAACCATTCGTGCAACACCAGGAGGAAGTACAGCCGCTGGCTATGATCCCGCACGCCGTCGCGGTGCTCGCGCGCCATGGCGCGAATCCCGGCGGGGTTCAGCCATCCGGAATCGCACAGGCTCGCACTTTCCGCGAGCCGGTCGGCCCAGGCGCTGGTCGGCCCACACCCGAACCACACCTGCAATGGGGGGGTAAAGCCCTGCTTCGGTCGTTGGAACAGCTCGGCCGGAACGAACCGCTGCAACAGCGCTTTGAGCAGCGGCTTGCCGCCGTTGCCGTCCACGAGCCACCGATCCGGCAGACCGAGCGCGAACTCGAGCATTTCCTGGTCCAGTAACGGCGAGCGCGCTTCCAGACCATGAGCCATCGTGGCGACATCCACCTTGGGCATCAGGCAGTCCGCGAGGTAGGTCTGCACGTCGACGAGCCGCATCCGGCGCAGCGCCGTGCCATTGCCGTTCTGGTACAGCTGCGCTAGCCAGGTGCGTACGGCGTTCTCGCTGTCTCGCCGCTCCCGCAGGAGGTCTCCCGCATAGAGCGTGTGCACCTCTTCATCGCCCACGAACGTCCGCAACGCACCGAACCGATGCGGCTCGTCCAACGCCAGCGTGCGCAATGCACGCTTGATCCGCCTCGCCCAAGGCCGCTCGCTGCGCACCGCGGCGCCGAGCGGCGCCATGATGGGCGCAACGCTGCTCAGACGCTTCAGGTGCAGCGCCGTCCGATACCAATCGTATCCCCCGAACCCTTCATCGCCGCCGTCTCCGGTGAGCACCACGGTGACGTGTTTCCTGGTCTCCCCCGCCAGCATCCAGACCGCCAATGCCGACGAATCGCCGAACGGCTCGGCGAAATGCCGCACCAGCGTCGGGAGAGCGTCGAGCATCTCCGGGCGTCCGGTGAACGTGCGGTGCCGAGTGCCGAGGTGTTGCGCGATGCGCTCGGCGTAGCCGCTCTCATCGAAGGCGGCTTCGGCGAAGCCGAGCGAGAACGTCAAGGCGTCCCCCCGACAGTGCCGAGCTGCAATCGCCGTTACCAGGCTCGAATCGATACCACCGCTCAGGAACAAACCGAGTGGTACATCACTGCGCAGCCGCAATGTGACCGAGGTGGTCAGCAGGTCTTCGAGCTGATCGACGGCCTCGGCGAAGCGCCCCGCGAAGGGCTTCACTGTCCGCTCGAGCGCCCAGTACCGGAGGGAACGAGACCCCGATGAGCTCACCCGCAGCATCGTCCCTGCGGGGAGCTTGTTGATGCCCTCCCAGATCGACTGGGGAGCGGGGACATAGCCCAGGGTCAGGAACGCGTCCAATGCGGTCAGGCTCACGCTACGGGCCTTGGGGTCTGTATCCCGCAGCGCCCCGAGCGTCGATGCGAAGTAACAGCCGTCGTCGTCCAGCGTGTAATACAACGGCTTCTTGCCCACGCGATCCCGCGCCAGCACCAGCTCGTCGCGCGTGCCGTCCCACACCGCGAAGGCGAACATGCCGCGCAGATAGTGCACCGCCTCGATGCCGCAGCGCTCGTACAGCCGCAGTAGGACTTCGGTATCCGAGACGGTATGGAACCGCACCCCCTGACCCTCGAGGGCGCGACGCAGCTCGCGATAGTTGTAGATCTCGCCGTTGAACGCCAGGGCGATGCGCCCATCTTCGCTGCACATCGGCTGGCGCCCGCCTTCGATGTCGATGATCGACAGCCGGCGGTGCGCGAGGGCCGCGCGGCCCTGCGGATCGGCCCAGAAGCCCTCGCCGTCGGGCCCGCGGTGCGCCATGAGCCCTGACATGCGGCACAGGCGCTCGCGGTCGGGACGTGCGTCGGGGCGGAAGACTACTGTGCCGGCAATGCCACACATACGGGCGTTACCCCTGCCTGAGCTTCGAGGAGCTCGCGGTACAACTTCAGGTGCGCTTCAACGCGGCGCTCCAGCGAGAACCGGCTCACGACGTCGCGGCGCGCCGCGGCCGCCGCGGGCGAGTCGCCCTGCGTTATCGCCCGCTCGATCGCGTCCGCGAGCCCGGCAGCGGATTCCGGCGCCACCAGACCAGCCGCCGGCGAGGTGCCGACAACTTCAGGCACGGCACCCACTGCGGTCGCCACCACTGGCACGTCCGCCTGCATCGCCTCGAGCAGTGTGTTCGGTAACCCCTCGCTGCGGGACGGCAGCACGACGAGATCGAGGTTTCGATACACCGCACCCACGTTGCCGACTTGCCCCAGGAAGCGGATGGACGGCGCCAAGCCGAGACGAGCGCATTGGGCTTCGAGCAGAGCGCGGTCGGGGCCGTCGCCCGCGACCAGCGCGGAGAACACCACGCCCTTCCCCGCTAGGACGGCGCAGGCGTCCAGGAAGACGTCCACTCCCTTCTCCCGGCTCAACCGGCCGACCACGCCGACGATGGGCCGCGCGAGGCCGCCCGGGAGAGCGTTTGTAGGCGGCGGAGCGGGGGGGACGGGGGGGACCAGTGCCGCGTTGTAGATGATACGAACCCTGTTGCCGCAATGTCGGAACGCACGAGCCTGCGCCTGGGACATCACGACAACGCGGTCAGCCGCACGGAGCAGCTGCTTGTCGACCCAGTGATAAAATCGGTCTTTCACGTCCTCGGTCGTGACGCCATGGTGGAATCCGATCCAGTGCCACGGGCGGTGCTGCAGCCCGCGTAGCAGGTACGCCACCGCGGTCGCCTTGTAGCCGTGGGTCTGCACGATGGACGGTCGCCAGCTGCGCAGCGTTGCCGCCACCCTCGACGCCATCCCCCAGTCGGCGGGGCCGCCGTCCTCCACGACGCAATACCGAACGCCGGCCTCCCGGAGGTACTGAGCGAACCCCGAGGGGGGCCGACCGCGTCGATGGAACGCAATGACCAGGCACTCGATCCCCGCTCCCTCGAGCGCACGCGCCAGAGCGGTCACCTGACGTCCAGGTCCGGTGACCGCTTCGGAAGGAACCAGCGCGGCGATGCGGTCCGGTGAGCAGCGTGACTCGTCCGCACTCGCGACTCGCTCCACGACGGTCATCGCACGGATCGGCTGGACTGCGTAAGCCAGCTCCCTCCTCCGGCGGGCATGCCAGCCGGTTGAAGCACTGCGGCGACCGGCCGACGCTCGAACCAGCTCCAGGTCCGCCGCAGGCCCTCGGCCAAAGAGACGAGCGGTTGATAACCGAGCAGGCGCTGGGCGCGCCGGAGACCCGCGAGCGAGTCGCGAACGTCGCCCTCCCGTGCAGGAAGCCGCTGATAGGCGAGCTCCCGGCCGGTGATCTTCCCCACGAGTTCGATCAGGTCGAGCAGCGAGGTCCGCGCCCCCGCCCCCACGTTCACCACGGCCCCGCTGACCCGTTCCCCCGGCACCGTTGCCGCAAGCACGTTCGCGTCCACCACGTTGTCCACGTAGGTGAAATCCCGTGTCTGCGTCCCGTCCCCGAACAGCGTCGCCTCCCCTTGTTCTCGCACCGCGAGCAAGAAGGCGGGGATGACCGCGGCATACGCGGAGTGTGGACTCTGGCGCGGACCAAACACGTTGAAATACCGGAGCGCCACCCCTTCCATCAGCCCGGCGCGAGCGAAGGCGAGCACGTACTGCTCGCCGGCCAGCTTGGACGCTGCATAGGGCGAGCGCGGGAGGGGCTCAGCCGATTCCGTCTTCGGCAGAACCGGCGTATCACCATAGACCGAGCTGGAGCTCGAGTACACGATGCGCTTGACCTGCGCCGCTCGGCACGCCTCGAGTAAGCGCATCGTCGCATTGACGTTCGCGTCGTGGGAAGCCCACGGATCTTTGAGCGACCGCGGCACGCTCGGGAGCGCCGCGAGATGAAAGACCACGTCGATCCGCGCGACCGCGCTGCGACACACTTGTGCCTCGCAGAGGTCGCCACGCAGAAACTCGATCTCGCCATCCAAGCCCGCGAGATTTGCTTCGTCGCCCGTGCTGAGATTGTCTACGACTCGAACCTGGTGCCCGAGAGCAACCAGCCGCTGGGCGACGTGGGAACCGATAAAGCCCGCTCCACCCGTGACCAGACACCGAAACGCCCGCGCTCCCAGCATGGAATCCCTCTCTGCCGATGGACCTGGTCACGCGCGAATCGCATGCATGCGTGACCGCTCGCCTGAGAGGGTTTGCAAGCTTAGCGCCGCTCGCCGCGCCCAGCCGACCGACGCCGGTGGTCAGCCGTAAGTAACTGTAGTACAACGAGATATACGATCACTCATACGAGTCGACGGAGTCGTGGCGGGCGTGCGGCGTGGCCTTGGCGCTATGTGGCCTCGGCGCAGTAGCCAACCACGCGTGCCGGGGGATGTCCTGTCGCCCTGGTTTGCCGAGCGAGCCTGTCCAAGAACTTCCTTCTCCTCAAGAGACAATCGATCACGGTGATGTTGCCCGCGGCATTGAACGTGTGCACACCCTCCACCTGCGGACCCCAATCGTGTCCTACTCTACCCATCTCAATTTCTTCATAGGTCTCGGGGTTCAGCTGGAGGATGCGATTGAGGACAACAGCCGAGCCGTAGCGCGTGGAGCAGTCTTGAGCCGGCCGATAAAATTCACCGTGGTTCTCGAAAATCCGTCCCGCCGGTCGTGCCGAGCGAACGTCGCTCTTTATAGGGTTGGCACGATGAGGAGTCCAGGGCCCCAATGGGGAATCTGCATGAAACAGGTGCAGCTCATCCAAATGCCCTGCACCGTAGGCGGGCACGTTCGCGAACAACCACCATCTCCCAAACAGGAACGCTGGCGTTGGATCGAGAGCGGTCAGGCCACGCAGAATGACGCGTTCCAACTTCCAACGCGCCGGAAAATCGACGCAGCGATACAGTTCAACCTGACGGCGTGACGCCGTCTCGGGCATCATGAAAAAATCTCCATCCCATTGGAACACGAAGGGGTAGGATAAGTGGTAGTCCGTTTCGAGAATGGGGATCGGTCGGGCCGTGTGGCCTGTGTCATCCATGACGGTCAAGACAATGGATCCCTTCCCGGTCGAAAAGAGCAATTCCTCGTGAAAGATGTAATGGTCGTTCCCCGCCTGAATGGGAAAAGGATCGGCCCAGAAACGATCCAGTGGAGGAATCAACTGGTAGAAGGGTCCCAACCAAGGTTGATCACCGGTCCCGTGTCGATATCCCAACGCCCACTGCTCGCGATTAAGCGTGCTCGACCACTTCTCGGCAACGTACCGTCGCATCAACAGAGTCCCTGCCCGCAACATTTCAAGGTTACTCGGAGCAAGTGACGGGTTCCTGGTAACCGCAAACGACGCAGCCGCCTTGAGCTTCTCGAGGAACGCGTCGGGATCTTCCCACAGTATTTGAATATTCCTCGCCAAGGCGGCGGAAATCTTCCAATAGATATGATTCTGGCTGCGAGACACGGAACGGTGATCGCTGGGTGCAACGGACACATAGAGCGAAAGGGTCTTGTTCAAGTCCTTCCGGTGAATACAGAGGCGCGTTTCTGTGCTCGGCCTCCCTTCGATGACCTCCCAAAACGCCGGGGTCGATTGCGTTCTCTGATCGCCGTTCTGACCGAATGTCATGCTCCAAACACCATACCGGGATCGTTCGGCTAACCATCCATCCGGCAGTAGGCAGAACGGATCCAGCACCACGTCAAGCAGCTCTTCTTGAAGCAGATCAGCTCTCTCGACAAGACGACAATTGGGGAGTGCGGACTGCAGGTCGATTGGCGCATGGGCGTCTGGAAAACTGCGAAACAGACGGCGATCGACGTTCTGGTACAACCAGAACAAGAACCGGCGCAACCGTTGAACGAATCGGAATGGCCCCGGCGAATCGGCCGGGGCCGCTCGCAAGACCAGGACGACCGTTGCGGCTCCGGATTGCTCAACGTCTGCGACGCATTTGCACAACCAGGTGGGAATCGTCTTGCCATCCGTAACGAGCAGAAGGCGAAGCGGCGTGTTGCTTCGCGGGCTCACGCGGTCGGGTCCCGTCGTCGCTCAGCGACGAACGCCGCGATCGCACTGAGGGAACGGAAATGATCGATCTCGAAGCCTTGCATTTCCACCCGCAGGCCGAACCGTTTCTCGAGCTGGAGAAGGAGCTCTACCATCCCAACGGAGTCGAGCCGGCCCGTCGCCAGGAGGTCGGTGTCAGGGGATGGCACGTGCACGTGGAGCATGTTTGCGAACAGATCGGAGAGCTCCGCCTGCAGGGAGCCGGTCGTGGTTGTCGCGCTGCGCCCACCGTTCCGGCCACGAACAACCCCTTCCATCAGCACCTCGGCCATGTTCTCCCCTCGGAAGACGGCCCATGAGCGTTCTGAACGACCGCGCCTCCCGCAAGACCCGCAAGAGACGGGCCGCCCTCCACGCTGAGCGGCCCTCCGAGCCCGTGGCGTCGACGCAACGCTGCGTGTTCAGCGGGCGGCGCCCGAACCCATCTCGTACGCTTCTTGCCACGCCCTCCCGCGGACGTGTGATCGAAAGGCCTGTCGGTGAAGATCCTCGGGATCAGCGGATTCGAGGGGGCAATACCGTTCAAGCGGGCGCGTTGGCCGCAGCTGGACGAGCGCGAGTATCGCATCTCGCAGGGCCACGACTCGGCCGCGGCCCTCGTGGTCGACGGTGCGGTCGTCGCCGCCGTCGCCGAGGAGCGGATCAACCGAGGGAAGCACACCGGTGCCTTCCCGAGGGGCGCAATCGCCTGCTGCCTGGCCGAGGCGGGCGTCACGATAGACCAGATCGACGAGCTGGCGCACGGCTTCGACTACGCGCCTTACGAGGCGATCTACGCCCTCGATCCCGGGTCTCACGACCTGTATCGCGACGTGTACTCCCGGGAGGCCTTGCTCGCGCTGGTGGCCAGGGATTTCCCGGACTTCCCCGCGGAGCGGGTCCATCATGTCAATCACCATCTCGCGCATGCCGCAAGCGCGTACTATACGTCGGGATGGGACGAGTGTCTCGTCGTCGTGATCGACGGCATGGGTGAGGCGCACAGCGTCAGCGTATACGGTGCGCGCGACGGTCGGCTCGACTTGCTCTTCCGAGTTGCCGCCCAGGATTCGATCGGCATCCTCTACTCTCTGGTCACCCTGCATCTGGGCTTCGACTTCAACGCCGATGAGTACAAGATCATGGGGCTGGCGCCGTACGGGGACCCCGAGCGATTCCGCCGCTTCTTCGAAGCGGGGGTTGAGCTGTTACCGGACGGCGGGATTTGCATCCCCCTCCTGCGCATGAATCGCACGCCGGAGGAGCGCGAGCGCTATCTGGCGACGCGGGCGTACCTGACACAGCGCCTCCTCCCGCCGCGGGATCCAGAGCAGGAAATCGCTGCAGCGCATCGAGACGTCGCCGCGGCGCTGCAGGCCTGTCTCGATCGGACCATGCTGCACCTGTGCAGCCATTTCGCGGCCGCGACGGGGCAGCGGCGACTGGCGCTGACCGGGGGCGTGGCGCTGAACTGCACGGCCAACGGGAAGCTCCTGTGCTCGGGCATGTTCGACGACGTGTACGTGCAGCCGGCGGCGGGCGACGACGGCAGCGCGCTGGGAGCGGCGCTCTACCGCGCCGCGCTGGCCGGCGAAGTCCGCAACGAGCGCTTGTCGGTGCCCTTCCTCGGACCAGCGCACCCGCAGGCGGCGATCGACGCCGCCCTCGGCGCGTACCGCGACCGAATCCAGGTGACTCGCTTCGACACCCTCGCCGAGTCCTGTGCGGAGGCCGCCCGGCTCATCGCCGGCGGCCGGGTGGTGGCGTGGTATCGGGGCCGCATGGAGTTCGGGCCGCGAGCGCTTGGCCACCGCAGCATCCTCGCCGACCCCGGCCACCCGGAGATGCGCGACCGCATCAACGCCATGGTGAAAATGCGGGAGGCGTTCCGGCCGTTCGCGCCAGCCGTGTCCATCGAACAGGTCGATCGTTGGTTCGACGTGCCGCCGATGACTGCGCTGCCGTTCATGATTATGACCGTGGATGTCCGCCCCGAATTCCGGCGCGAACTGCCCGCCATCACCCACGTCAACGGATCAGCGCGGGTGCAGACGGTCTCGGCGACGGATAACCGCGCGTTTCACTCGCTGCTGGAGGCAGTGGGGAAGGTGACCGGGCGGGAGATGGTGCTGAACACGAGCTTCAACGTCAAGGGTCAACCGATCGTCAACACGCCCCGCGAAGCGCTCGAGACGTTTCTCGGTACCGGAATCGAGTTTCTGTTTCTCGAGAACACGCTGGTCAGCCGCCGGCCGGGTTGACCGGTCCCGCATCCCCGGTGTCACCCCATTGCCTTGTCAATCACGGGAAGGAGAAGCGCATCACCTGTGTCGTTCGTGAGGTGAATCGGGTGTAAGAGGTCTGCCGGGCCAATCGACCAAGCCTGGATGGGTACAGCCCTCCGACGAATAAAGCGATTGCGATGAAATGCCTGCTGCAGAGAAGGGATGCTCGCGGCTGCGTGCACCTTATCCGGTTTATACGAAGAGATAGCGCTTACCGTCTCAGAAACCATCCAGGTATAGACGTCCGCACTCGCTTGTGGCGCAAACAGCTCAACGATGTTTGCTTCCCATCCCAATGAAGTCCTGTAAATACAGGTGAGCGACCATCCGCGAAGTGCATCACGAATTCTGAAATACAGAGGCAAAAACTCTACGTGATTGGGGAACCCGCTTCTCAACCAGGAAACAAAACGGGGGTCGGGAACACGCACGCTCGTATCTCCCGTGTCGCTCGCATAGAGCTGTAGGATCTCTGGCTCTACGTCAGATCCAACTCTCACATCGCTTCCTTCGATCGCCAGTTTGGGCCGCGCTTGAAACCAGGGCTTCATCGATACTTTGAAGATGGCCTTGCCAACCGATGTGGGGAGACCGAACCGACGTTTCAAATCCATGCTCAGGGCGGCTCCCTCCAACGGCAAAGTGAATTGCACAAGCTCGCCGTGTGATCGCCATTTCAAGCGGGGCAAGAGCTTCAAGGTGTCCTCAGTTCCTCCAGCGGCGATGATGAACTCAGGACGGTTCATCATGGCTTGCATGACACGAACGCCCAAGCCGGACCCCTGGAGTTCTGGCAGGCAGAACCAATCGAAGGTTTCCAGACCATGCAAGCGTCTTGGGCCGACTTGATAGGACTGCACAAAGGCCCAGACCATCGCTAGACATTCGCCATCCGACACCGCTAGGAGGCCGATTTGTGAGGGACATTCGAGATAGCGCCAGCGATAGAACGCTTCAGTCCGAGGGCGAGCCCAGGTGTTCTCAGAAAACCGAATGACGGCTCTGAGGTACCTGGGTTCGAAGGGAACAATTTCGACGGGCAAGGACTGGCTTAACCGCGACCGTGGTTACCCGGAAGGGTGAGCTGCGCGTTCTTCGTCGCGATGAAGCGTGCGATGCTGGAGATCGTCCGAAAGCGGTCGATTTCCAGGTCCTCCAGGGACACCTGAACACCGAACCCCGCTTCCAGCTGAGCCAGGAATTCGACGAACGTCAGAGAGTCAACGAGGCCCGTTTCGATTAAGTCGGTCTCCACCGACGGCACCGTAACATTCAGCTTTTCGGCGAAGAGCCGGCCAAGCTCGTCCTCGAGGTGCTTCGATTGCGACATGTCAGAGGTCCTGGTGCTCGGTTGCCAACAGGTCGAACAGCAGGCGATCGTACGGCCGGCCGTCGATATAGTGACACTGCCGCTGTCGGCCGATGGGCTTGAAGTGCAGCGCCTCCAGGACGCGCTGCCCCCCGATGTTCGTCTCGAGAGTCCAGGCGCTCACTGCGTGCAGGCCCAGCTCACGGAATCCTACCGTGAGCATCCTCGAAACCGCCTCGGTCGTGCAGCCGCCATAGCGCTTGTTCCCCAGGACCGCCCAGATCGAAGCCGTCTTGAAGTGCCGATCGACGTTGGTCAGCCCTACCACGCCGGCCGGGACATCACCGTGGTCCGCCGTATACGCCCGGAACACATGGATATCCCGTTGGGTCATGATCTTGAGCGTTATTGGGTTGACCATCTGAACTCCGTTGCCGAAGTCCAGCCACTTGTAGTTCTCCGGCTTGCCGAGCCAGCCGGCCACCAGCTCGATCAGCTCAGGGCTGTCCAGCGGCAACAGTTTCATCGTTTGCGAACGCCTCCTGCAACTGGCGCCGGTCGAACTTACCGTTGGCATTCCGGGGCAGCCGCTCGAAAGCCAGCCAGCGCGACGGGAGCATGGGAGAGGGCAAGACCTTGGCCAGCTCCTTCCGGACGCTCGCCGGGGTCACCGAGAGCGCTGGGCGGGGCACATAGGCGCAACAGATCACGGTCCCCTCGAAGCCGTCCGTGGGAATCGCCACGACGGCGCATTCCTGTATGAAATCCATGGCGTTCAACGCCGTCTCGATCTCGCCGAGCTCGATCCGATAGCCCCGGCTCTTGATCTGCGAGTCGGCGCGGCCGAGAAAATACACGAGACCGTCGGCGCCGATCTTGGCGAGGTCGCCGGTCCGGTAGAGGCGATCGGCGGGATCGGACGACAGCGGGTTCGGGACGAACGCCGCGCCCGTCTTTTCCGGATCGCGCCAGTAACCCGGGCTGAGGCCGACGCCGCGGATGTAAAGGTCCCCGACCTCCCCGGGTGGCACGGGCCGCAGCGTCTCGGAGAGCACGAGCAGCTCTTCCCCCTCGCAGGGCGTCCCGATTGGGATCGCCGCGCCGTCGTCCTCTGGAGCAGCGGGCACCGTGTAATAGCTGCTCGCGATCGTGGCCTCCGTGGGGCCGTACAGGTTGGTGAAGCGCACGTGCGGCAGCCGCGCCATCCAGTATCTCAGGGCCGGAGTGGGAAAGACCTCTCCACACCACAAGAGCCGCCGCAGAGCCGGAAAGTCATCGAACCGCACGACATCGAACTTGGCCATGTAACTGAGCAGCGACGGCACCGAGAACCATTGCGTCAGCTCCGCGTGCCGGATGAACTCGGCGAGGGCATTGGGGAGCAGGTTGATCTCGGGCGGCACGAGGTGCAGCTCCGCGCCGGACGCGAACGTCCCGTACACATCGAACGTCGAGAGGTCGAAGTGGAGCGGGGGATGGCCGGACACACGATCCGACGATGTGATCTCGAAGTACCGCCTGGCCCACTCCACGAAGGCGATCACGCTGCGGTGTGGAATGACCACGCCCTTCGGCGTGCCGGTCGACCCCGATGTGAAGAGGAGGTGCGCGGGGTGCTCCGGGCGGTTGCGGTAGTCGAGCGCGGTGCTCGACGCCCGTTCGACATCGCCGAGCGAGAATCTCGGCCAGAGGGTTTCCTCTTTGCTCCGGTCCCGTTCCATCCATCCGACGGCGATCGCCGCGCGCAGTCGCGGATCCGACAGGAGCGCGCTCAGGAGCGACGCCGTTCGAGCCTCGGCAAGGATCACCCGCGGCTCTGCCGATGCGACGATCTTCCCCACCCGTGGAGCGGGGCTCGACGGGTCGAGCGGGACGTAGGTGCAGTCGGCCTTGAGGGTCCCCAGCATGCTCACAATCGCCAGCGGAGACTTGGCCAGCAGCAGGCCGACCCGGTCGCCCTGCTGGCAGCCCGCGGCCCTCAAGGTGCGGGCCAGCCGGTTGCTCGAGTCCTCGAGCTCCCCGTAGGTCATCCGGGCGCCGTGCATCACGACCGCGGTGGCGTCCGGCCGGCGCTCCGCCTGCTCGGTGACCCACTGCTGGAGCAAAGCGGTCATCGAGTCACCAGCGACATGGCCCGGCGGAAGGCCTGGTTCGTGTGGTGCAATTCCTCCTCCGTAGGGGGGATGTCGAGGATGAACGAGCGATACCCCACCGCGATGTAGCGCGCCAGCTCGTCGCCGACCCGCTCGTAGCTGCCCACCAGGTACGGGCACATGGTCTTGTAGTTCTGGAACGGCACGAGCCAGTACGGACTGTCGCCCGCGGCCGTGGCGTCAGCCAAGTCCGACAGTTGCCCATGCCAGACGGAGTCCGAGACCTTCATCGCCAACTGGTGGGTGAGCTGGCCCCTGCGGTCCTCGGGGAAGCGCTCGCGCGCGATGCGCCATGCCTCATCGCCGTCCTCGCGGGCGACGATCCCGACTCGCACGCCAGCACCGACGCCCTCGTTCGGAGCGACCTCCTCCTCGGGCGCCTTGGGGTATTTGACGGCCACCGCGCCGATCGCTTTCGCCGCCGCCAGCCCGGCGTCCGACGAGCCGGACACGAAGATCCCCGGAAACAGCTCCGGCGCTAAAGGCGGTGTCAGTTTCAGATTCTTGACCGTGTAATACTCACCCTCATGGGAGACGGGCAAGGAGCTGGCTAAGAGATCTCGGATGATGCGCGTGTACTCGATCAGCCGATCGTACCGCTTGTCGTGGGGCGTCGTGTCGTTCAACGCCACCAGGTCGTTCTTGAACCCTCCGGCCACCATGTTCAGGTAGATCCGTCGCCCGTACATATGGCCGAACGACGCCACGAGCTTCGCAACGACGTACGGGTGCATGTAAATGGGCTGGACCGCGACCAGGGGACAGAGGCGGGTCGTGTTTTGGATGATGATGTGAGACGCGAGCCAAGCATCTACGAGCCGGTTGTCGGAATAGACGAGAATCCCCTTGCATCCGGCTTGCTCACTCCAGCGCGCCACGTCGGCCACCCGTTGCACGTAGGCCTCGCGGTCTCCATCGGTGGACTGCGTGCAGGTCGAAAACACCTCGAGACCCACGTCGGTCGAGCCATCCATGCCATTGCTCATGCTCTGCTCGCTCCTTTCCGCCTGACCACGCGATCGGGGCGGGCGTCGGGACCCCGTTCCCGGTGCGCTGCCAATGCATGGGCGGTGCCACGAGACCGGTAGGGTGCATCCGCGGATCGGGTGAAAAAGCTTGGTGGGCAGCGGCCCTGGAGGCCGCATTGGAACACGACTGCTGCGTCGGCGCTACAGGCGGTGGTGCCTCGCCTCAACGCATCGGTCGCTCACGCACGAACATCCCCTTCTCCGCCAATGCCACAGCCGCGTCATAGACTTCGCGCGCCCGGAGGAGCATGAGACGTAAGCTCCCCACTCGCCCCTCTCGCCAGTGCCGGCGCCGTTTCAGCTCGCTGACCAGCGGGCCCAGGTCGTGATCGAGGCGCAGTGAGAAGAGCCGCATGTTGGAGATCCGCAACGCCCCGTCCACGTCCCGCCAACGCATTGGGTAGCGCTCCCGGGTGAACACCGGGATCGCGAGCTGCGGCTCGAGCTCCTCCACGACGAAATAGCAGAACGTCATGGTGTTTGCGGGCACTCCCGCCAGCAGAATCTTCCCGTCGTACTCGAGCAGCTTCTCATAGGGGGTGGAGCGACCACACGGGGTTTCGGCCCGCTCGTGGCCGGCGATGATCGCTTCGGCCCTATTCCCCCACACGGCAACCGAGTGCGTGGGGTGGATGCTGCGAACGACTCCGGGAGACCGGCGGAACAGCTCGGTGAGCAGTCCCATCCGCGACACCGTTTGCCGCACGTCGAAGACCGGGTCGCCAAGCGCGTACTCGACGGAGGTGCCCCGGAACGGAATGGTCGGCATCATCAGCGTCCCGCGCGCCCCGACGACCTCCTGCAGCGTGCGAATGGCGTCGACCGGGCCGCCCTGGAAGCCCAAGAAGCTGTCGAATGCGCTGTGCACCATCACCACGTCACCCGCGACGACGCCGAGCTCCACCAGCGCGCGATTCAGATCGACCGGCGTGAAGGCGCGAAACCGTCGATGGTAGCGTCTCACGAGGCGCTTCAGCGACCGCTTGATCGGAGACGGCAGCACCGCCGAGGCGGCTGCGCGGACACGTTCTCGAATGTCGGAGGTCACTGGGCAGGCCTGGCGTCATCGGTGTGTCGGGCCTTTGGCAAGGCGAATGCCAAGAGATTGCGACCCGCTGCAATTGCCACGAACTGTTCTCCGCCCGCTAGAAAGGTCTCGGGAGCCGCACGGAGGTTGCCGCCGGTCTCTATAGACCACAGGCGTCGGCCGGTTCGGGAGTCGAGCGCGAAGAAAGTGCGTTCGTCGCCGCCGAATACGATCCCCCCCGTCGTCGAGAGGACGCCCCCCATGACATTGTTGACCTGGCGCGGCTCTTGGCGGTACTCCCATACCCGCCTACCAGTGAACGCGTCCAGCGCACGAACCGCCGTATAGAAGGCTTTGCCGCCGACGGGCGCTGGCGGACTCGGGCCCGACGTGAAGTAGACCATTCCCTGCTCGAGCACCGGGACGAACATCAGGTTCAGCGTCGGATCGAAGCTGGGCGACCACCAATTGGTCGCGCCCACGCTGCCCGGGTACAGGAGGAACCCTTCGCGATGTCGGGACGAGTCGGGGAGAGGCTTGGGGCGTCCCTGCGGATCGAGGCCATCGGTCCAGGTCTCGTGCGCAAACGGCGCGGCAGTGAGGTACTTCCCGGACACGCGATCCAACACATAGTAGAAGCCGTTGCGATTCGCCCAGAGAACACGTTTCTGTGTACCCTGCGCTGTTTTTTGATCGGCGAGCACCGGAATCTGGTTCGCGTCCCAGTCGTGATCGTCCGCCGGCGTGAACTGAAAGTGCCAGACGAGGGCTCCGGTGGTTCCCCGGAGCGCCACGGCCGAGTTCGTGTACAGGTTGTCGCCTCTGCGGGCCGCGGCGTCGAAGACGGGCTTCGGGTTCCCCACGCCCCAAATGAGCAGGTCGAGCTCCGGATCGTACGACCCCGTCAGCCACGTGGGCGCGCCTCCCTCGCGCCAGGAGTCACCGGCCCACGTCTCGCTGCCAGGCTCGCCCGGTTTGGGGATCGTCGTGAAGCGCCATCGCTCCTCGCCACTATTGGCATCGTAGGCCGCGATGAAGCCCTGTCCCCCCCTGACCATGTCCGGCGTGGCCACACCGGTCACGACGAGGTCGCGATAGGCCAGTGGCGCGGCGCTGATGGCGTACCGCGTCGGGTCCGGAGCAACGGTCACCTCCCACTGCAGGGCACCGGTCGCCGCGGAGAGCGCGATGAGTCGTGCGTCCACAGTTCCAACGAAGACCTTGTCGTTGAGGATTGCGACGCCACGATTCGCCGCTGCGCCGAATTCGCCCCCGAGGCTCTCGCGCGATACGGTGTGCCCGTATGTCCAGATCTCTCGGCCGGTGGTAGCGTCCAACGCCGTGACTCGGCCGGGCGGCTCCGTCACGAACATGATCCCGCGCCGCACAATCGGCGTGACCTCGATGGTCGTGGGCTGGCCGTCGAACTCGTGAATCCATCTGAGCGCGAGCTGGTGCACATTCTCACGGTTGATCTGACGCAGGGCGCTGTGGCGGGAAGACCAGTACGAGCCGGAGTAGGTGAGCCAGTCCTCGGCCGGCTCGCGTGTCGCCGCCAGCTCATCGTATGACACATTCACGCCGAGGGATCGACCGGCACCGTGCCCGACGGCTCCGGACGTACTGTCGGGTGAATTGATGGAGCGGAGGAACGCCACCACTTGCCATAAATCCGTCTCCGGCAATGGATGTGGTGGCATGGCCGTGTTCGGAATGCCGGACCGAACGACTCGGTATACCGCCCAGTCGCTCTCGCCGTGCTTGAAGGCTCGATGGATCAATGCCGGACCGCCACCGCCGCCGCTCCCGTCTGGCGCGTGACAGGAAGCGCACTGACTGCGAAACAGCTGCGCACCCGCCTGAATGTCGGCCGGAGTGGTTCTGACGTTGTGGATCACCGCGTACGGATTGTGGGTCTCGACCAGAGGTCTCAGGTACTGGTCGGAGCCCGGCATCATGTAGCGCAGCAACGGCTTCAACCCGATGTCCGGGATCTGTCCCGTGACATACAGCAGGACGACGTGGGCGCGCCATCGACCATGTTCGGAGATCATCATCGCGCCCGCTACCGCCACCACCGCACCGACTGCCAGCAGACTCCTGCCGCGTCTAATCATACTGGCCTGCGGGCGACTCGGATTGAACAGTTGCGGCGCCATCGCGCGTCGGCACCGCCCGTGACCGTCTGCGACGTGCTCGCATGACGCCGTCGGCCACCCGGCGTGCCGCGGCTCCACATCCTGCGACGAACCGGTATAGTGGACCGAAGGCACGCAGCGAGGTGAGTCCGACAAAGTAGAGCCCCGGGACGCTGCTTTCGAACCAGTGGCTCAGGCTCGGGATCGCTCTGTCGGTCTTGATCTCGGCGCGAAGTGACGGATCGATCATCGTCAACTTCGTGATATCGACCGTGTAACCCGTTGCCAGGAGGATGTGATCGGCGCTCACCTTCGCGCCGTCAGACATGGTGGCATCGAGCTTCCCCTGCGCCACCTTGAGTTTCGCCACCGTCCGGCCTTCGCGCAGGGTGACCTTGCCGACCACTCTATGCTTCAGCCAGTGGGTCGCCCCGGAGTGGTAAATGGCATTGTACGAGTCCTTCCATCGCAGGGGGAACCGATAGAACAACCAGGGCCTCTTATCCCATACCCAGTTTGTCCAGCCAGGCGCGATGCCCGCGTCCGGGGCCAGTATCCGTTCGAAGATGCTGCGCGCGCCCGACCGATCGGGCGCCAGCCACTGGATGGGGCGCCGCGATACGACCTGGACCGCGGCCCCCGCTTCGTGGAGCAGCGCGGCATACTCGATCGCGCTCTGTCCGCCGCCGATCACGACGACGTCCCGTCCCTTGAAACGCGCGAAGTCCCCGTGCTCGGAGGAATGCGAGACCAGCTCTGACGGCAGTCCAATGAATTGTTCTGGGCGGTGGGCATAGTAGTAGACGCCGATCGCCATCACGACCGCCTGGCTTTCCACCTCGCGCCCATCCTCCAGCGTGATGAGGAACCGGCCGTCCTGGCGCTCGATCGATGAGACGTAGGTTTCATCGACGTCAGGAACCGCCCGTCGCTGGAACCAGAGGCCATAGTCAATGAACGTCTGAATCGGCAGGGGATAACCACGCTCGTGCCCCGAGTCCCTGGCGAACTGCTCGAACCCGTGGTCCTGACGGGGATCGGAGAGGTTGGTGGCCCACCAGTGCGATCGAAGCAGCATGCCCTTCGGCATGCGATCGCGCCACATCTCCAACGTCCGGCCGAAGACGGCGACTCGCAATCCTCGGCCGAGGAGATGCGCCGCGGTGGAGAGGCCGTAGGGACCCGCGCCGACAACCACTACATCGTAGACAGGGTTCATGCGCCGTTCTTTCTCATACGGGATGCCAGCCCCCTGACGGCGCCGCGGGCGAAGGTCGTCGTCGCCCGGACCGCGGGAAGCGGATCCCTCCAGGATAAGTAGTCGTAGGCCATAGGCTTGAGAAACGAGAGACCGAACTGCAACAGCGTCTGGGCCGGAGAGGTGATGCCGGGCCTGCCGCGTTGCCGCAGGGCGGCGATCATCGTCGTGATGTCTCCACCCAGGTCGCGTATCCAGCCGCCGGTCCGATAGCCCGTGACCCGGTCAATCGGCTCGCCGCTCGCCCATTGGTAGACGAGATAGGGGAAGTCCACGCCGGCTCGCACCGCGACCTCGACCGAGGCGGAGAGCCGCGGGTTGATCTCCATCAAGTACGGGACGCCTGCGGCGTCCCGGCGAAACTCGACTTCGGAGTAGCCTTCGAGGTTGATTTCGCGCACGAGCGATTCGGCGTGGCCCCCGATGTCCGCGGGAATGGCGATGCTCTGGCGCAAGACCGAGTTACCGCCCAGGGGCGGACTGGTACGCTTCGCCCACTGGGCGAAGCGCGCGTACACTTCGCCATGGGCATACAGGAAACTCACGGCCTCACGTCTTCCGGTCAGGAGTTGCTGGAGGAGCGCGGCCTCCCCGAAGCGCGTCACCGCCTCGACGGCGTGACGGGCCTCGGCGGGAGTGACCGCGAGTCGAGCACCGAGCCGCGCTCCCTCCCGTCCGTCCCACAACCAGGATTCGCTTGGTTTGATCACGGCCGGGAGTCCGATGTCGTTCAGCGCGGCCGTTACGTCTCCGGGGTCGCGCACGACCACCTCGCGCGGGACCGGCAGCCCAAGGCGCCGCGCCACCCCGAGCGTCTGCTCCTTGCTGATCGCGATCGCCATCGCCGATTCGGGCGCGAGCGCCACGGAGACACGCGGCTCGAGTCGCGCGCGGTGCCGACGCAGCAGCGCGATCGTGGCGTCGTTTGAGGCGATCAGCACTCGCGCGCCGGTCCGCTCCAGCCAATGCTCGAGGATGCCTTGGTAGGCGTCCGTCCCTTCGGTGGCCGGAAACACGAACCCTCGCTGACACCAGCGCGATGCAAACGCGGGTGCGTGATCGTGCGTTTCCGCCGCGGCGACGCCGAGCCCGCGCCGACCGAGAGACCGCACGGTCACGAGCGATTGCCGCAGCGCCGCGTCGAGCACCAGGGCGTCGCATCTCATCATGGCCGAGCCGCCGCCCAAGGACTGCGCCCGGGTCGGCCGCTGCACCACCGCTGCACTCCACTCTCGAGTCATGGCTCGTCAGTCGCTATGAATGCTGTGCCAAAGCTCGAATTCGGCCACGTGGAACAGCCGCAGCGCGCTCTCGGGCTCGACAGGATGACCATTCTGCAAGACGCTCAACATCTCCTGCACGTTGTAAATCCCACGTTCCCGGGCCGCCCGACTGCCCAGAACGTCTCGCAATGGCTGGGCGAGAACGCTGGTCAACCAGATGTGCAGAGACGTGGGAAAGCCCATCTTCTCGGCTCGGTCTCGCACCGAGTCCGGTATACGACCGCGCAAGCTCCTGCGGAGGAGGGCCTTGTTCCAGACTCCTTCTATCTTGCGATCCACGCCCGCCCGGAACGCGAGCGAGACCAGGCGGTAGTCCATGAAGGGCAGCCGGGCTTCCACACCGTGGGCCATCGAGTTGCGATCCTCCAGCCGCAGGTAGTGTGGCAAGGGCGCGCGCTGGACAGAGCGTCTCAGTACGGCGTTCAATTCAGGCTCCTCGTAGCCCGCGTCCCTCGCGTCGAGGCGGTCGATCAGGCTCGGTGCGAACCAGCGCCGCTGCTTGTGGCTTCGCCAGCGCCGCCGCCGCGCCACGCTGCGATACGGCCTCAGTCGTCGCAGCTGATGGTGGAACAAGCGCGCCAGCTCGTACAGGAACAGTTGCCCAGCATTCGTGCGGTGCTCGGCTGCGTAGGCACGTATCTGGTCCCACGCCATGTCGACTCGGCCGCCGCGGAGCAGCGTGTACCAGTGGTCGTGGAAATAGCTCGAGTACCCCGCGAAGACTTCGTCCGACCCTTGGCCGTTGAGCACCACCTTGACGCCGTTACTCGCGGCCAGCTTCATCAGGTGGTACCCGGCAATCGGCGCCCCTGATACGATCGGCTCGTCCTGGAACCGTAAGACCTCTGCCAGGCTCTCCCACATCGCGTGTGGGGTCAGGGAGATCCGTTTCAGGAGCGCACCGGTCTGCGACAGGGTGTCGGCGATGAATGGGCGTTCGTCGAACGCGGCGTCGTGATAGCAAAAGGCCAGGAGCGGGGGAACGGGTTGCCCGCCGCCACGAGCCTCGCGGTTCCGAGCCATGGCGCAAATGATCGCCGTGGAGTCGAGCCCCCCGGACAGACAGACGCCAACCGGCACGTCGCTCCGCAGGCGGAGGCGAACGGCACCTTCGAGCAGCTCTGCGACCGCTTCCTCGGCATCCGGCAGGGGCTCCGGCTCGATGTCCGAAAGGGACCAATAGGTCCACTGCTGCCACGTGCCGTCGAGCCGGATCTCGAACGCGCATCCCGGCGGGACCTGCTCAATCCCGGCGTAGAAGGTCGCCGAGGTCTCATCCAGCTTGCCGTGGAGCAGGAAGTCGGCGGCGACCTGCCAGTTTGTTTCTCGCACATAGAAACCTGACGCCAGTATGGCCTTCACCTCTGAGGCAAGCAGACAGTAATCCTTGCCCCGGTGCACGAAGAGGGGCTTCACGCCGAAGCGGTCTCGCGCTCCGAACAGCACGCCGCGGCGCCGGTCGTGGATCACGAAGGCCCACATGCCGTTCAGCCTGCCCAGGCATTCCGGGCCCCACTGCCGGTAGGCCGCGAGCAGGACTTCGGTGTCGCTGGTGGAGCGGAAGCAGTGTCCGGCGGCCCGCAACTCGTCCCGCAACTCGATGTAGTTGTAGATCTCGCCGTTGAAGACGATGACGAGCTGGCCATCTTCCGAGCACATCGGCTGATGACCGGTGGGGCTCAGGTCCAGGATGGCCAGCCTGCGAAACCCGAACCCCACTTGGTGATCGAGGTACAGGCCCGAATCGTCGGGGCCGCGGTGCGCGATGCTGTCAGCCATCCGCTTCAGGACGCCCGCGTCCGCCTGCCGACCGCCGAAACCGACCATGACCGTTAGACCGCACATTCTCGAACGCCTCTCCTACCGTTTCGTTCAGTCTCCGGACGGATGAAACGACGGATGCACCCTCAGGGACGCGTACGCGGCGGGGGACCAACAGTGCAAGCGCGGTGCCGCCGACACCGCTGCCCTGTGCACAAAACCTGCAGCCGCGCGAACCCGCCCTGTTGCGCGATCGCTACACGCGTGGGCGCTGAGAGCGAGACGTATGCTGGTCTGGCTCTTGCTTCCCGTTCTAGACCGTACGTCACGTCACCGTGTTTTCCGGAGCGATCGGATCCCCGCGGAGAGTGAGCCCATGCTCAGGCAGCGCCTAAGCCGAGTGCTTCCACGCTGGATCAAGCGCCCCGTGCGCGATGCTATTCAGAGCTATCGCCTCGGCGCCGCGATCGCTCGCCTGATGGAACTGCCGAGGGGAGAGGTTCCGGCAGCCGGTCTGTTGGAAGCGCTGTCTAGGGCCTGGGGCAACGACGGGTTCAGCGCGAACCTCCCTTTCCTAGCGGAGGTCGCTACGCGAGCGGCCCGTGCTGAGGCGCCAATCCTAGAATGCGGCAGTGGTCTGACAACCATCATCTTGGGGTTGCTTGCCGGTCGTCGAGGAGTTCCGGTGCATACCCTGGAGCACATGCCAGACTGGTTCGCGCAAATATCCACCGTGCTGCAGAGACACCGCATTCCCGGCGTGCAGCTACACCTGACGGCGTTGATCGAACACGGCTCGTTCGAATGGTATGACCTCCCCAAGGTCGCGTGGCCCAGCGAGTTCGGACTTGTGGTATGTGATGGCCCTCCCAACCTTGGGGGACGCTATGGTTTGCTGCCCCTTGTGGGGCCACAACTCCCCGCGGGGGCGATTATCCTCCTCGACGACGCGACGGAAGCTCCCGAGATACTGGTAAGGCAGCGCTGGCAGGCTGAGCGCTGGATGCGGGAGGAGGTCCACGAAGGACGGGGCCGGTCGTATGCGGTCTTGACGCTCGACGGCCAGAGGTCCGCTGGGAAGTCAGCCACCTGACCTACGTCGATCGCAGCCACCCTGTCGCGCGATCGCGACACACGTGGAGTTCGCCTGCCCTCGGTCAAGAGCGAGACCTGCGCCGGCTCGGCTGGTCTCGCTCTTGCTTGCAGTGGTAAGGTGTGCGTGACGTAGCGGGCTTTTTCGAATCGACGCAGTCCGAGACAGCTGTCGAGGCCCGGGCCCTCGACCGCTCGCTCGTGCGCGGCGTTGCTTGGACGGCAGCGGCCAAGTGGGCCAGCCAGGGGCTCGCCTGGATATCCTGGTTGATCGTCGCGCGGTTGCTCACCCCCGAGGACTACGGCCTCGTGGGCATGGCCGCGATCTACCTCGGGCTGATCACACTCCTCTCCGAGTTTGGCCTCGGCACCGCAGTGCTGGCGGTCCGCGAGCTCAGCGGCGCGCAGATCGGGCAGCTCAACGGGCTGGCGGTGCTCCTGGGCCTGGCCGGCTTGCTGGCGTCCTGCGCCGTAGCGATTCCGTTGGGGCACTTCTTCCACGCTCCCCAATTGCCGCTCGTCGTTATGGCGATGAGCGCGACGTTCGTCATCACCTCGTTCAAGACCGTGCCCTTCGCCCTGCTGCAGCGGGACCTGCGCTTCAAGTCACTGGCGCTCGTCGATCTTGGCCAGGCGGTGGTCCTGGCCATCAGCATGGTCGGATTCGCCGTCGTCGGGTTTCGGTATTGGACCCTCGTGTGCGGCGGGTTGTTGGGCGCCTTGATCACGACGGGCGCGGTACTCAGGCTCAGGCAGGTGCCGTTTGCGTGGCCGCGGCCGAGGTCCCTGAAGCCCGCCCTTACGCTGAGTTCCAACGTCCTGATCTCCCGGCTGTGCTGGTACGTCTCGGCGAACGCGGACTTCCTCGTAGCGGGGCGGATCCTGGGGAAGGCCGCCCTGGGCTTCTACAACGTCGGCTGGACGTTGGCCAGCGTCTCGCCGGACAAGGTCACCGCACTGATCGGGCAAGTAGCGCCCGCCTTCTTTACCGCCGTGCAAAAGAACCCGCCGGCCATCCGGCGGTACCTCCTTCGGATTACGGAAGCCATCGCACTGATCACCTTCCCCGTGAGCCTCGGGCTCGCGCTGGTAGCTCGCGATTTTGTAATGGCAGTCCTCGGCCCGAAGTGGGAGGGCACTGTCGCGCCGCTGCAGGTCCTCGCCGCCTACGCGGCTTTCCGCTCCATCACTCCACTCTTGGCTCAGGTGCTCCATAGCATCAGGGATACGAAGTTCGCGATGTGGACCATGGTCGCCGCCGCCGTTGTCATGCCCACGAGCTTCTACTTCAGCGGGCAGCGATGGGGCACGGTCGGCCTCGCACTGGCGTGGGTGCTGGTGGATCCGCTCTTCGCGTTCGCGCTGTACTGGCGAACCTTCTCCAAGATCGAGCTGTCCCCCAGGGCATATCTCAGGGCGCTCTGGCCAGCTGTGAGCGGCTCGGCCCTGATGGCCGCGGCGGTGCTCGGCCTCGGGGTACTCAGTCCCAGCGAGTGGACTCCCGGCCTGCGGTTGGCTGCTCAAATCGGAGCGGGCGTGTTCACGTATGGGCTCGTCTGTGTGGTACTGCACCGGAAGCGGTTCGAGGCATTTCACGAGCTCGTCGTGGCCGCCCGTAGAGAATCGGAGGCACGCCGGTGAATACTCGCCGGCTGCTCATCGTCACGTATTACTTCGATCCCGATGGCCCCGTCGGTGGCCTACGCTGGTTGGGGATAACGAAATACCTCGCCCGCCTAGGCTGGAAGATTGCCGTCGTCACGGCCGTCCCACCCATCGGGAACGATGCGCCCAGCGGCCCTGATGTGGAGTTGTGTCCGCGCCTCTGGACCTTCAGCGACGGCTGGCGGCGGCTTCGGCGACTAGCCGGTGGGCCTTCGGTCGGGGGGTTCCCGATCGCCTCACGGGTCGCGAATCCGTCGGCACCGCCAGGTCTGCTGCGCCAACTGGGTCGGGAGGTCGCGGCATTCCTGACGTTTCCGGACGAGAGTCGGGGCTGGATGCTCCGCGCCGCGCTGCGCACACGCTCGCTGATGCGGCGATTCCGGCCGCACGTTGTCGTGAGCAGTGGCCCGCCGCACTCCGCCCATCTGGTGGCGGCACTCGCCACGATCGGCAGCGCCGTGCCCTGGTGGATCGACCTGCGCGATCCGTGGGCGGGACCGTTCGAGAAGATCTGGGAGTCGGATCGCATGTTGGGAAGTCGACTGTTTCGCGTCGTCGCCCCGCGCCTCGAACGCCTTGCCTTCCGGGCCGCCCAGGGGATCATCACCAACACTCGTCAGCTGGGTGACGCACTCGCGGCGCGGTATCCCGATGTGCCGGTGGTGTGCGTCCCCAACGGCGTCGACGCGGAACGCCTGCCGCCACCTGCTCATGATCGGTATCCCGGATTGGGAATCGCATATACCGGCTGGCTGTACACTGGCCGTGACCTCGGGCCGGTGGTGCAGGCGCTGCGAGCCTTCTTGGAACGTCACCCAGAAGCTGCCCGCGCCGGTGCCAAACTGCGCGTGGCCGGTCGGGCCGACGCTGCTCATGCTCGGGCGTTCTACAGCGCCGTCGCGGCGGCGCGTATGGAGCCGTACGTAGAGGTGCTGGGCCCGCTTCCCCGGGCCGAGGCTCTCAACATCGTGTCCCGTTCGCGCTTGGCTGTCGTCCTGGCGCAAGAGCAGCAGCTCCAGATCCCAGCCAAGCTCTATGAGTCAGTCGCGATGGGCATTCCCACGCTGGTCGTGACGCCGCCGGACAGCGCCGCGGCGGTCGAGGGAAACCGCGTCGGGGCCGTGGTTCGTGATTCCGCCGATGTCGAAGGCATTGCTTGCGTACTCGAGCGAGCCTGGCGAGACGGCTCGCGAGAGCGATCGTGCCCTGTGCCGATCACATACGAGGCGATAGCACCGATGGTTGACAAGGTCCTACAACACTGCGGTCATCCAGAGCCACAGAGTCCTGGCCCTCTCCGCTGAATGGGGCGCAGCGGCCTCGCCCTGTCTTCATGAGGACGAACACGTTGAAGGTCGGTCCGGTGACGGGGGCCGCCTGCGCCGTGGCGACACCCACCGGGCTCGGAGGCGTGATGCCGACCATGGCAAGCTCGAGCTGGCGGCCGGTGTAAATGCCGCTGGCGACCGGGGGGCCAAAGAAGTCCTGGGAATTCTGCACCACGTAGCGGTCACCCATATCGAGGATCCCCGAGACGTCTACGCTGACCGCACTCTGCTGCGCCCAATTGTAGACGATGATGTTGGCCCGACCCGGCTCATACTGGTTGGGGCGCACGAAGATCTTGACCCCTGTGGGTGCGCTACCCGCGTACGTTCCCGGATCGGCGAACCCGTTCTGCGTCACCCAGCCGTCGAAGTTGGTGACATCAGTGGTATCGTGGCGCCACACCGTGGCTGAGGGGTCGCCGAAGAGCGTATTGTTGCTCCACCGCTGATCGTTGTCCGATCCCAGGCTCCACACCATGCCGCCAGTGGTAAAGTTGTATAGCGTATTGCCCGTCACGGTGGCCGTGGCCCAAGCGCCCATCCGCCACCACCCCCCGATGAAATAGTTGTTGGTGCAGACGAGATCCTGGTTCGTAACAACGTCGCTCCCAATGTCGGCCGTCATCGTGTTCGTGAAGCTGGTCCGATACGTGTAATTCTCATTGACGGTGATTCCCGACGCGGGAAATACGCCGCCCACGAGAATGTCGGCATCCGACGGCACGCCCCAGACGTAGTTGTTGAACGCGACGTTGCCTTCGAGATCGATGTTCTGGATATACGGTCCGTCGTTGGCGTAGCAGTGAAAACCGTACGCCCAATTGTCAAAGACGATGTTGTCTTTCAACAGCAACGTGCCGGTCTGACTCTTACAGTAGATCCCGTGAGTCAGATTGTCGGTGCGTCCGTTGTTGTAGACGATGGAGCCGGTGACCTCGGACCCCGTGGCTTCCGGCCCGATGAAAATGCCGTCATCGGTCGCGTCATGGACGACCAGGTTGATGACCTTGATTCCGGCCCCTTTGAGGTGGACGCCGTGCATGACGCCCTGCTGCGGAGCGGGGTTCGTGACCTCAAAACCCCAAAACCACGTGTACGCACCAGTCACGAAGAGGATGTTGGTAACCGTCGCACGCTCCCCGGGAAACTGGCGCACTACGATCGGAGCGTCGGCCGTACCCGTCAGTGAACTGGCGAAGCCCCGTGGGTCTAACGCGTTCGTATATGTTCCGCCCCGCAACCAGATCGTGCTGCCCGGTGTCACCGCGGCCGGGCCGGCGAGGGCCGTTGCCAAGTCCCATGGCTCGGTGAACGATCCGTCGCCGGATGGAGAGCCGGTCGGCGAGACGTAAAAGGCCGGCGCCGGACCGGCGGAGCGGTTGGCGCTTATGCCCCGGGTTCCCGGGGCGTCGTTGGGCGCAACGGAGTCCTGCAGCGCGCAGGCGGCCAACAGCAGGAGAAGCGCGGCCGCGAGGGGGGCGCGGGACAGCATCCGTCCGGTGTGTGAGGCCATGAGCGGCGTCTTGGCCGCGCAACTTCCGGACCCCTGTCGTTACGTATGGTGACCCAACCCCGCGGGCGGATGCAATTCCGCACCGGGTCAAGAGCTAGCTGGCCTGCGCGAATCTTCCGACGACGCTGGCGCGCCAGCGCCTCAGGCGTGGCGGCCTCGTTCCCCAGGTGCAACAGATGCTGCCCGGCGGCCACGTGGGCCGCCCACATCAGGCGACCGCTCGCCGCGACCCCGCCACCGATCGAGGCATGGGGGGATGCAAGGTTCAGTACTCGTAGGCGCCGATGTCGTAGGCCGTGCCCCTGGGCCTCGCGAGGCCAGCGAAATCGAGCGCCGGCACGCAGAGCACGACCCCGGCGGCACAGAGGGTCGTTCCGGCATCGATGGCCACCGCGCCGCTCTTGAGATGGTAATCCCCCGTCATGTCCCCGGTGTAGTTCACGAAGAGGGCACTGAACTGGGCGCTTGTCAGGGTGATGGTCCCCGACTGCGTGGCACTCGTGCCCGATGCCGGGCTCGAGATGTTCCCGGCCGGGTTGTTGTACACGATGTTGTTGCTAAAGACATTGTGGCTGCCCAGCGAGTAGCCTTGGTGAATCCCGTACTGGCCGCTATTCACGATGATGTTGTTGTCCACGGTCGTGTAATCGTTGATCGTGGTGGCCGGATCGGCGGAGATTTGAATGCCGTATATCCCGCAATTCGCCACGATGTTGTTGGAGATGATCTGGTGGGTGGCGCCGTGGTAACTCTGAATGCACGCCGAGGCCGCGCGGGTGACGATGTTGTTCTCGACGACCGCATACGGGCCGGCGACGTAGATGCCGTGAGTTTGGTTGACCTGCCCCCAGGGGCCGATGTTGTCCACCACATTCCCGATGATCTGAATGCCTGTGATGGCGTAGTCGCAACAGGCGCCCACGATCGCCCCCGTGAGGGCGGTGCCGGGCATGTCATGGACGCGGTTGCCGATGATCTTGCTGTAATTGCCGTTGGTCGTGATGCCTTGGTTGCAGCTTCCGGTGACGTCGAAGTTGATGATCTGGACGTAATCGCCGTCATTCGTGATGGGGGAGCAGTCCGCCCCATAGATCTTCGCGCCCCATTTGGTATCGGAGATGTAGGTGAGGAGCGCGGTGGCCGTCCCGCTCTTGGTCACGCGATTGGCGGAGTAGCTCCAGGTGTAGTTGCCTGGGGCCACGTGGGCGTTGTCGCCCGGGCTCATGAGTTGCGAGACGCGCTGCAGCGTGTAGCAAGGGGCGGCGGCGGTGCAGGGATTCGCGTCTGAGCCCCCCGGCGCGACGTAATAGTTGGCGCCATTGCCCAGCGTGTAGAACGGTGTCGAATCGCTCACGCGCGTCACCGTGACGGCGGCCGACCCGCTTTGCCCTTCGCTCGTCGCGGTGATGGTCACCGCGCCGACCCCGTACCCGGTGACCGACCCGGTGCCGCTCACCGCGGCCACTCCCGGGGCGCTGCTCGCCCAGGTGACGACGCGGCCGCTTAGCGGGTTGCCAAGGGCGTCCTTCAGGGTCGCGGTCAGCTGCAGCGTCGCCCCCATGAGCAGGCTCGCAATCGCCGGAGTCAGTGTCACCGAGGCCACTGGTACGTTCGTCACCGTGATGGTGGATGTCCCGCTCTTCCCCTCACTCGTGGCGGTGATCGTCGCCGATCCCGCCGTCACCCCCGTCACCACGCCGCTCGCCGCAACGGTCGCGACCACCGCGTTGCTCGTCGCCCAGCTTACCGTCGGACTGGCCAGCAAGTTCCCGGCCGAGTCCGTGGTCGCGCCGGCGAGCTGCAGCGTCGCCCCCACCTGCACGCTCGCTGACGCCGGGCTCGCCGTCACCGAGGCCACCGCGGGCACTGCCGGGGGATCAGCCGTCACGGCAGCGCTTGCATAGATAGCGACTTCGGTAATGCTGTTCCACGGACTGAGCTGTGTCGTGCCGCTCCACTGGCCGTGGCCGACGATCCGGACGTAGCGACCCGGGACCGTCGGGAAATCGTAGCGCTCGGGCTGGAGGGTCTGCCCACTGCTCCGGCCGGCGAAGACCGGGGTCCAGGTGACGGCGTCGAGCGAGACCTGGATCTCGAACGCGGACGCCCACTCGGTCCCGCGATACCACGCAATGGTCGCGGGACCCACGCCCCGCACCGCGCCGAGGTCGTAGCGGATCCACTGGCCGTCGCCGGACGCCGACCAGCGGGTGGCGAGGTTGGTGTCGAGCGTATTCTGCGGGACGTTGCCGTCGTCCCCGCTCGCGACGACCGACGCCATCGACGCGGGGTTCACCGGGGCCGCGGCGCTCGCGTAGATGGCGGTTTCAGTAATGCTGTTCCAGAGGCTGAGCTGGGTCGTGCCGCTCCACTGGCCGTGGCCGACGATCCGGACGTAGCGGCCCGGGACCGTCGGGAAATCGTAGCGCTCGGGCTGCAGGGTCTGGCCGCTGCTCCGGCCGGCGAAGACCCGGCTCCAGGTGACGGCGTCGAGCGATACCTGGATCTCGAACGCGGACGCCCACGCAGTCCCTTGGTACCACGCAATGTCCAGACGACCGACGGCCATCACCGTGCCGAGGTCGTAGCGGATCCACTGGGCGTCGCCGGACGCCGACCAACGGGTGGCGAGGTTGTTGTCGAGGGTGTTCTGGGGGACATTGGGGTCCTGATAGCCGCTCGCCACGACTGCGGCCACGGGCACGGAACGTACCGCTGCGGCCGCGCTCGCGGAGATGACGGTTTCCGTGATGCTATTCCAGAGGCTGAGCTGGGTCGTACCGCTCCACTGGCCGTGCCCGACGATCCGGACATAGCGGCCCGTGACCGGCGGGAAATCGTAGCGCTCGGGCTGGAGGGTCCGCCCGCTGCTCCGGCCGCTAAAGACCGGGGTCCAGGTGACGGCGTCGGGCGATACCTGGATCTCGAAGGCCGCCGCCCATTGATTCCCGCAGTACCACGCAATGTCCACGCGGCCAACCGCCGTGAGCGCGCCGAGATCGTACCGGATCCATTGGCCGTCACCGTACGCCGACCAGCGCGTGGCGAGGTTGTTATCGAGCGTATTCTGCGGGATGTTGCCGTCATTCCCGCTCGCGACGACCGACGCCACAGGGAGGGTGGTAACATCAGCAGGGGTGACGACTTGTGTCAGAGGGCTGCGGGGCGGCTGGGGATCGGTGAGATCGCTCGTGCACGCTAGCGCCAAGACGACGGTAGCGGCGAGCGATGCTTTCAGCAGGGCGAGCCGCTTGGATAGCTTGAACTTGAAAGGCATGGGCGGGCGCTCCTTAGGTTAGACGAGAGAAGGGCCGCACGCGTTCGACCGAGTAGTCACCGCGTGCGGCCCGAGGTTTTATCGTGTCGTCAATACCTCAATGCCATTCATAGGCCCCGATGTCGTAGGCGGCGCCTTGCGGGCGTGCGATGCCGGTGAAGTCGAGCGACGGCACGCAGAGCACGACCCCGACGGCACAGAGGGTCGTTCCGGCATCGATCGCCACCGCGCCGCTCTGGAGGTGGTAATCCCCCGTCATGTCCCCGGTGTAGTTCACGAAGAGGGCAGTGAACTGGGCACTCGTGAGCGTAATGGTGCCTGACTGGGTGCCGTTTACGAGCGACATGTTCGTCGTATTGTTGTAGACGATGTTGTTGTTGAAGACGTTGTGGGTGCCGATCGAACCGGATGTCGATTCCCAAATGCCGTACCCATTGACGTTCACGACGATGTTGTTATCGACGGTCGTGTAATCGTTCGACGTGACAGTGGGGTCGGCGGATATCTGAATCCCATAACGCCCGCAGTTCGCCACCACATTGTTCGTGATCGTAAGGTGGGTGGCGCCGTGGTACGTCTGAATGCACGCGGAGGCCGCGCGGGTGATGATGTTGTTCATCGCGCTGTTGCCCGGCCCGGCCAGGTAGATGCCGTGGGTTTGATTCACCTGCCCCCACGGGCCGATGTTGTCGATCACGTTGCCGATCACCTGATTGCCCGTCTTGGTGTAGCTGCAGCAGTCCACCACGATGGCGGCGGTCAGTTGGGTACCGGGCATATCATGGACCCGATTGCCGATGATCTTGGTGTAGTTGCCGTTCGTCGTAATGCCTTGGACACAGCTCCCGGTGACGTCGAAGTTGATGATCTGGACGTAATCGCCGCCATTCGTAATGGGGGAGCAGTCCGACCCAAAGATCTTTGCGCCCCATTTCGTGTCGGAGATGTAGCTGAGGGGAGCGGTGGCCGTTCCGCTCTTGGTCACCTGGTTGCCTGAGTAGCTCCACGTGTAGTTGCCGGCAGCGACGTGGGCATTGTCGCCCGGGCTCATCAGCTGGGAGACGCGCTGCAGCGTGTAGCAGGGGGCGGTCGCAGTGCAGGGATTCCCGTCCGAGCCGGTCGGAGCGACGTAATAGTTGTTGCCGTTGCCAAGCGTGTAGAGCGGCGTCGAATCGTTCACGAGCGACACCGTCACAGCCGAGGTCCCGCTCTGCCCCTCGCTCGTCGCCGTGATCGTCACCCCTCCGATCCCGAGCCCAGTCACCAACCCGGTGCCGGTCACCGCGGCGACCGCCGGGGCGTCCGTCGACCAGGTGACGACCCGTCCACCCAGCGGATTGCCGAGGGCGTCCTTCAACGTCGCCGTCAGCTGCAACGTCGACCCGGCAACCAGGGTCGCACTCGCCGGAGTCACGGTGACCGAGGCCACCGGTACGTTCGTCACGGTGATCGCGGATGTTCCGCTCTTTCCCTCACTCGTGGCGGTGATCGTCGCGGAGCCCGCGGTCACACCCGTCACCCGTCCGATCGTGGAGACCGTCGCGACGGACGCGTTGCTCGTCGCCCACGTCACGGCGCGACCAGTAAGGGCGGTGCCGTTCGCGTCTTTCGGAGTCGCCGTCAACTGCGTCGTGGCGCCCACGGTGATGCTCGCGGTCGCCGGGCTCACCGTCACCGAGGCCACGGGCACGTTGGTCACCGTGATGGCGGATGTCCCGCTCTGCCCTTCGCTCGTCGCGGTGATCGTCGCCGAGCCTGCCGCCACCCCCGTCACTAATCCGCTCGCCGAGACCGTCGCGGCGGCCGCATTGCTCGTCGCCCAGGTCACGACCCGCCCACTGAGGGCGGTGCCGTTCGCGTCTTTCGGAGTCGCCGTTAACTGCGTTGTGGCGCCCACTGTGACACCGGCCGCCGTCGGGCTGACCGTTACCGAGGCCACCGGCACATTGGTGACGGTGATGGCGGATGTCCCGCTCTGTCCTTCGCTGGTGGCGGTGATCGTGGCCGAGCCTAGGGCAACCCCCGTAACCAACCCGTTCGCCGAGACCGTCGCGACGGCCGCATTGCTCGTGGCCCAAGTCACGGCTCGCCCACTGAGGGCGGTGCCGTTCGCGTCTTTCGGAGTCGCCGTCAACTGCGTTGTGGCCCCCACCGTGACGCTTGCCGCCGCCGGGCTCACCGTCACCGCGGCCACCGGCGCATTCGTTACTGTCATGGCGGCCGTGCCGCTTTGCCCCTCGCTCGTCGCGGTGATCGTGCCGGAGCCCGCCGCCACAGCGGTAACGAGTCCGCTTGCCGAGACGGTCACGACGGACGCGTTGCTCGTCGCCCATGTCACGGCTCGACCACTGAGGGCGGTGCCGTTCGCGTCCTGCGGAGTGGCCGTTAACTGGGTCGTCGCGCCCGCGGTGAGGCTGGCTGCCGCCGGGCTCACCGTCACCGACGCCACCGGCACATTACTGATCGTGACGGCCGCGGTGCTCGTCAGCGTCCCGCCGCTCTGGGTGGCGATCACCTGGTAGGCTCCTGCGCTCTGCCCGGCGGTATACAGCCCGGCCGCCGAGATAATGCCCCCCGTGGCGGCATACGCCACGCTGACCGCGACGCTGTCACCGTTCTTCCGCTTCCCGTACACTGCGAACTGCACCGTTCCTCCGCCGACTGCGGAGGCGGTCAACGGAGTCAGAATAATCTGGGTCATCGGACCCCTGTTCTTCACCTGCGAACTACCCGAGACCGTCGTGCTGGTAGCGGTTGCCGTCGGTGCAGCGGTTGCCGGCACTTGAGCCGTGGCGGTCACTTGATAATTGCCAGCGACGCTGTTCGCGGTGTAAAGACCGCCGCTTGTAACCGTTCCCCCCGACGCGCTCCAGCTCACGGCGACGGCGACGCTGTCGCCGGCCTGCGTGCGACCGTACGCAACGAATTGTCGCGTCTGGTCCGGATCGAGTGTGACAGTGTCGGGAAAAGAGACGATCTGCACGACGGGGCTCTTCGGTGGGTTGGGAGCAGTGACCCGAACAGGCAGCTCGCACGCCGCGAACGCCGCGGCGGCCACGACGAGAAGAGGTTTCATGCGCGCGAGGCGCACAGAGAGCTTGAACGTGAACGGCATTGCGCCCACTCCTCCAAACACGAAAGGGCCGCCAGCTTCGACGCGCGGTCGATTCGCTGGCGGCCCGGCGGACCTCGCGAGCAGCGGCTCGCCTTAGTCCCGTGGCTCTGCGTCACCGCCTTTCAGCGGCTTTGCTCTGAGCAGCGTATTTCGGGTGATGCGTGGGTGCAACAGGTGTGCCGGCTATCGATCGCCTGTGGGAAGCTGAGGCGGTACTGCAGGACTTGCAAACCCCTAGAACAAGCTAAATCGTCAATTCAATTTAGCAGTGTTGTATTGTAATACGCAAGAAAACGTGCAATTTGCTATACTAGTTTGCCATTTTGTGGTGGAGTGCTCCTCAGGTGGGCCGGGCCGCCACAAGTCGACCGGGCAGGCGCTCGTCGGTCGCCTCGTGCAGCGAGCGGTACAGGGGCAGCATCGCCTCGCCGATCCCCTCCCAGCTGTAGTGCCGCTCGACCGTGCGACGCCCTTCGATCCCCAGCCGCCGACGTAACCCTCGATCTTGGAGCACCGCCCGGACCGCGTGAGCGAAACCTTCTGGGTCGTCCCGGATGAGAATGTTCCGGCCGTCCTCGGCGGCCAACCCTTCGCAGCCGACGGACGTACTCACCACCGCCTTCCCCATCGCCCACGCGTCGAGGATCTTCAACCGTGTGCCCCCGCCCACCCGGAGCGGCACGACGTAGCAGGCAGCCTCACGCACGTAGGGTCGGACATCCGGCACATACCCGGTGAGCTCCACCGCGTAGCGATCGCGGTAGTGGCGACGAACCTCGTCCGAGCCACCGCCTCCCAGCCAACGGACGGGCGTCGGCTCGCCGGCGGCACGGACCGTAGGGAGGATCGCGTCGCAGAAATACTGCAAGGCGTCGCGATTCGGGAACCAATTGAGCCCTCCAACGAACACAATGCCCTCCTCCCGGCCGGCGCTCGGTCGGAAGGCTTCGACGTCCACGCCGTTGGGCACCACAGTGCAGTTCGCCTCGGGCGCGATGCGCTGAAGCTCCATCCGATCCGCTTCCGAGACCAGGACGTTGAGATGACAGCGCCCACACCAGCGCCGCTCCTCCCGCTCCATCAGGTGGGCCTGGTGGAGCAGGTAGGCGCTCCTCCAGGGGCTGCGCTCCGCGCGCGCGCGGCGCCGCAGCAGAACGGACTCGACGTTGTGGTGCACGCAGATCACCGGCAGGTCGCGGAGCAGGGGGAGGTACCTGGACAGCGTGATGGAGTCCATGTGTACCAGGTCGAAGCGACGCGTTTGCATTAAGCGGACGAGTCGCTTGCGGAAGGGCGCAGAGTCGAGGGCGAACGTGGTGTACACCTTGTTGAGGCCGATGCTGCCAAGGTGGTCCCACGCCAGGCGCCAAACGCTGTACTCCTGCGGTATCGGGAACGCCTCGACGTCGGCCAACTGGGCCAAAGCGGCCACGCGCCGAGCGAGGTCTTGCTCCATCGTCCGTCCTTCGGGGCGACCGAAGCTCAGCGGCGTGCGACGATAGAAGCAGAGCGCCGTCACGTCGAACGCGCGAGCCAGCAACCGCAGCACATGGAAGCTGCGGATCGTCTGCCCCGAATCAGGCGGATAGGGCAGCGTCGAGCATAAGAAGAGTAGGCGAGGCCGTGTGTTCATCGCGCTGCCTTGGCGTGAGGGACGTACTCGCTGTCCTCCGGGACGGGGGGCCGCGCCCGCGGCGCCTCCACGTACCCGCGGTGCCAAATCGAGAAGCACAGCAACGCCCACAGGATGCCCGCGCGGTTGTGGCGCCGGGAGAAGTGGTCGTCCAGGAGTCCGCGGACCACGGTCGGATCGAAGTAACCCAGTCGCTGCAGGCGGGCGGGCGCGAGCTCGTCCTCGATCATGCCGCGCAGCTCGTGACGCAGCCACGCGGCGGTCGGGCCGACGAACCCCCGCTTGGGTGCGCGGAGGTGCTGCTCGGGAAGGCGTCCCTTAAGCGCGCGTTTCAACAATCGCTTGCTCCGCCAGAGCCCGATCTTGACCCGGTCCGAGAGCGGGAACACCCGCTCGACCAGCTCGTGATCCACGAGCGGGACGCGGATTTCGAGCGCGTGTGCCATGGCGATGCGGTCGCTCAGGGCCAGCACGTCGTCAGCGAGGAACGTCTTGTAATCCAGGTACAGCGCTGCCGACAGGCCGGCGGGGGCACCGTGATGCTGGTACAGGTCGCGGAACCAGCCGCTCGCCGCGGCGCCGCTCACGTGGTCGCGCAGCGCGGGTGCATACAGCGCGTGCCGGTCAGGGTTGGGGAAGCGCGTCAGGTAGCCGAGGAACCGGTCTGGTGCGGACCCATTGCCGGGCCGGAGGAATCGCTTGAGCCGATCGACCGAGAGGGAGGCGCCCTGGGGCTCCCGCAGCAAGTGCGCGAGGGCGCTCACGCCGCGCTGCACCGTGCGAGGCAAGCGCGCGTAGTGCTCGCCCATGAGGAACCCGATGTGGCGCCGGTATCCCGCAAACAACTCGTCGCCGCCGATCCCGGTGAGGGCGACCTTGTAGGACGCGCCGACCGCCTGTGACAGCAGCCAGGTGGGGACCGCGGACTCATCGGCGTGGGGCTCGTCCAGGGCGTACGTGATCGGCTCGAGCAGGTCGCGCACGTCGGGGTGAATGTCCACCTCCGTCAGCGTCACGCCGTACGCGGCGGCGAGCCGCCGGGCGAGATCCGTTTCGTCCGCACTCGCGGCGCCGGAGCCGAAGTACTTCGCGGTGAACGCGTGGGGGGGGGCATCGCTCGCCAGCGCCCAGCTGGCGACCACGGCCGAGGAGTCGAGGCCGCCGCTCAAGAACGCCGCCACCGGCACGTCGCTCACCAGATGGGCCTGGACGGACTCGTCGAGCCAGTCCGCGACGTGTGCTTCGACATCGCGAGGAGTGGGGGTGCGCGCTCGCGGGAGATCCCAGTATTGCCGGGTCGAGAGGCCGCGGGTGCGATTCCACACGGCGGTGTGGCCCGGCTCGAGCTTGCGAACTTCACGGAACGGCGTCGCGGGCGCCGGGATGTACCCGAGCTGGAAATACGTGTCGAGCGCGTCCCAGTCGAGCTCTCGATGCGCCAAGCCGACAACGTGGAGTGCCTTCAGCTCCGACGCGAACCCGATTCCCCAGGGTCCGGACGTGACGTAGAGCGGCTTGATGCCGAACCGGTCGCGGGCGAGGAATAGCGTCTGCTCGGCAGCGTCCCAGATGGCGAATGCGAACATGCCGCGCAGCGGTTGCACGCACTCCGGGCCGTACTCTTCGTAGAGATGCAGGATGACCTCGGTGTCGCCCTGCGTGGCGAACACGTGTCCCCGCGCGATCAGCCCACGCCGGAGCTCGCGGTAGTTGTAGATCTCGCCGTTGAAGACGATGACCTTCGA
>Ga0114129_10001049_pt1 | contig 36216 bp, 33 predicted proteins | sample RhiMetdeltSRZDD1_FD_80071 | JGI IMG/M metagenome (GOLD analysis project Ga0114129, IMG submission 80071) | Populus rhizosphere microbial communities from Tennessee, USA - Rhizosphere MetaG P. deltoides SRZDD1 (version 2) (version 2) | ecosystem: Host-associated > Plants > Roots > Rhizosphere >...
CTGTGCAAATCGTCAAAGGCACGGAAAACCCTAATGCCATGCCCGTGGTTGATCGGATCGCTTTGGATAAGGCTATAGCGCAGTTGCCGCCCGGCTATCGAACAGTGTTTACCCTACACGATATCGAAGGGCACGAACACGAGGAAATAGCCAGAATGCTAGGGTGTTCCGTAGGAACCTCGAAGTCGCAACTACACAAAGCGAGAATGAAATTGCGAGGCTTGTTAAGGCAACAGAAAGCAAGCGAATAGCCTCGAAGACTGTAGAAACAGAACTACCTTGAATGGATTTTGCGCAGTCTCCCCTTGATTGACGAAAACCGAAATACGGTTGTGTCGCATTTAAGCCGAAAACGGCGACTCCGCGACAGCACGAAGGTGGTAAGCAATGAACTGCGAGAGATGTCACGAACTTATTGGCGATTTGATAGATGGCACGCTGAGCGGGGCCGATGAGTCGACACTGAAGAGTCATCTGGACGAATGTTTGGATTGCGTCAGCGTTCGCGAAGACCTATCGACTATAGTGGGATATTGTCGGGCTCACCGGGGCGAGTATGACGCGCCTCCCAATGAAAGAGCGCTCTGGCTGCGCATTCGAAATGTCATTGAAGCTGAGAACGCGGCGAATAGCCCGGTTGCACGGCAGTCTGGGAAAGCGAGCCGCGCCGGATTCTGGTCGCGGAGTTGGGAATTGTCGTTGCCACAGCTCGCGGCATTTGCTGCCGCCATTGTTCTGTTTGTATCCGTGGCAACAACTGTGGGGTTGCGTCGTTGGCAATCAACGGTCGCCGAGAATCCGCCAAGAACTAACACTGATGTCAGCGTGAATGATCGAATCTGGCAGCGCAAGCAGGTAATCAACTACTGGAACCAGCGAGTTGAATTAAACAAGGCGCGTTGGAGCGCCCACATGCGCGAGACTTTTGACCGCAACATGAGCGTGATCGATCAAGCGGTGAGTGATTCGCTCAACGAGTTAAATAGAAATCCTCATGATGACGTTTCGGAGCAGATGTTGAATGAAGCGCTAAACGACAAGCTTACGTTGTTGAAGGAGTTTTCGGATCTTTAGATTCGCGCTGACTCGCGCCGACAAGGAGTTCGATTTTTTGAAAAGCCCCATACGAGATGAAGATTAGTTTCTTAGGTCAGTCTGCCACAGTTAAAGCCATCATTCCCGCATTGGCACTTGGTTTTTTATTTCTTGCGCCAAGTCGAATAGCTGCTCAGTCTCCACAGCATTTGTCAAAGCGTTTTGTCGCCGGCAAGAATGTTCACATCGAACTAAAGAATATCTCTGGCACGGTCACGGTTGAATCATGGAATCGTGATGAAATCCGTCTGTCGGCGACCATGGAGTCTCCGAAGGCTCAGATCTCCCCGCGACAAATGGATCAAACCCTCGTGATCGACGTAATGGGTGACAATCGCGGACGTGGCGATGTTGGCGACGTCAATTTCAAATTGCAGGTCCCTATTACGTCGTCTGTAGATCTCGAAACGCGACGCGGCAACATTAAAGTAAGCGATCTACGCGGCGGATCAGTTCGCGCTCATGTATCGACTGAGGGCGACATTGAGCTGACTAACATCAACGCCACTCAAGTCATCGCGCAAAACACGATCGGCAACATTACTTTCGATGGGGAATTCTCTCGTGGTGGTACCTACGAATTCAAATCGACCAAGGGCGATATTTCAATTCGTATCCCCGGAGATTCAGCTTTCCGGCTCGTCGTCGCGTCACCCGCAAAGAAGATTACGTTGGGTCAGTTCTGGAATGATAACTTCAAAACTCAAGACGGTCGTCGTTACGTGGGCGATGTCGGCGACGGTAGATCGTCAGTGTCGGTGACAAACTTCAGCGGCGCCATTACCTTCATCCGCAGATAAACACTATCCACAGACTACGCAGATTGCGATTTCGGATTTCGGAATGCCGATTTCGGATTTCGTGTTACACCGAATCGCGTTTCACCTTAAACGGAACAATCTGATAAATACGAAATCCGAATCCGCATTCCGAAATCCGAAATCGCAATCTATGTGGATATTCCTTGTGTTATCTTTGACTGCGGAGGACTAGCCATTTGACGCGTTTCTTAGTTTTGCTCCTGCTTGTCGTTACCGTTCTCGCTGCATCTCCTCTCTTCGCTCTCCAAAAAACAAAGCCACCGGTGGTTGCCCCGGTTCTCTTAACTCGGACGTCTACGCGTCACGAAGCACGCAGATTTGGATACGGCGGGAGCATCACAATTATTGGCGCCCCTCGCGGCTCAGTCACAGTCGAAGGTTGGCCCCGCAGTGAAGTTGAAGTTATTGCTGACATCGAATTGAAAGCGGAAACAGAAGCAGATCTTGATCGATTAGCCGCCGTTAACAACTTCGTGTTCGACGAAGACACGAACCATCTAAGCATCTTAACCACGGGTACTCACGACCGTGTCTTCATGAAACGGCTCGCTAAAAACTTTCCCAAAAAGCTACTCAACCTGCCATGGAAGATCGACTACAAAATTCGCGTGCCGGCTGTTACTGATGTTGAGATAAATGCCGGGCACGGTCCCGTGAATGTTTCGGGCTTTGAAGGAGCGCTGCGCTTGAGCGCGACCGAAAGTGAGACCCTGCTGAGCGTCGGCGGAGGACTTGTTTCGGCAACGGTCGCTGCAGGTAATGTTCGATTCGTGGTGCCTGTTCGAAGTTGGCGCGGCGCTGGCGCGGAGATCCGTATTGCTGCAGGCGTGCTGAATGTCGAACTACCCGTCGGATTCAACGGTGATATCGATGCCGACGTTCTTCGTTCGGGTAAGATTGTCGATGCGTTTGGCGGCCTGCAAGAGCGACAGAAACCGGGAATCACTGAAAGAGTCGTGCGCGCGCGCGCCGGTGCCGGTGGAGCGTTCTTTAAGTTTACTGTTGGCGATGGAACGGTGAATTTCCTGAAGAGCGGTGGTTAAATCCCCAAACGGAACAAGCTGAGAAAAATTTCAGGTTAGGAAGGGTGGCTTGCCCCCGCTTACTGTCATTACATTGAAGCTTCAGTGTGATGAAACTTGAGCGGGGACAAGCCACCCCTTCCTAACCTGAAATTTTTCTCAGCTTGGGAAGTTAGGGCATTGTTCAGGTCCAGCCCTTTTTGTAGGTGAGGACTTGAACGAACCACCAACTCCCGAGACTGTGTCAGAACTCGAACTGTGGTGGCATGAGGTCAGTACCACCTCGCGGTAGCGGGTGGGTGCGAAGCCAAATAATTTAGTACTGATCATTCATTTCGTGGAGCAAAAACGCTTCGCACCCACCCGCTACCGCGAAGTGGTACTGACCTCATGCCACTGTGATCCCAGTTTTGACACAGTCTCTGCCGTTAGTGGTATTGTCATTCACCTACGTGACCTGTATCCTGTGCCGCTCAACTAACACGCAAAAAGAATTCACACATGAGTATCAAATCAGATAAGTGGATCCGCAGAATGGCGGAAGAGTATCGAATGATCGATCCGTTCGAGCCTGGGCAGGTGAAAGCAGTTGATGGCAAGCGCATCGTTTCGTATGGAACGTCGAGCTATGGTTACGACATCCGCTGTGCAGATGAATTCAAGCTCTTCACCAACATCAACAGCACTATCGTCGATCCCAAAGAATTTGACGAGAAAAATTTCGTCGATGTCAAAGGTGATTCCGTCATCATTCCACCCAACAGTTTCGCCCTGGCTCGCACCGTCGAGTACTTTCGCATTCCACGAAACGTTCTAACGATCTGTCTGGGAAAAAGCACCTACGCTCGTTGCGGAATTCTGGTAAACGTCACGCCATTTGAACCGGAATGGGAAGGATATGTAACGCTCGAATTTTCAAATACGACCCCGCTGCCTGCAAAGATCTACGCAAATGAGGGAGTCGCCCAGGTTGTATTTTTCGAGTCAGACGAAGTGTGCGACACCTCGTACAAGGATCGCGGCGGTAAATACCAGGGGCAACGCGGCGTTACGCTTCCGAAGATGTGAAAATGATGAATCAGAGTTGGCCAAAATTGGTGATTAGCGCGAGTTTATTAATTGCTATGGGCATTGGCGTAGCGGTTGCGCAGAATCGTACGGCCAAAACTGGTCCTGAGTTCACTGCGTTTTGGGTCAAGTTTAAAGACGCGATCGCAAAAAATGACAAGCAGCGCGTCGCCGACATGACGAAGCTTCCGTTCATGCTCGATGGAAAAGATCATGATCGAGCTGGCTTCATCAAAGAATATCCGACGCTTTTTACACCGCGGATGCGACGATGTATCGCACGAGCCAAGCCGACAAAGGATCAGGACTACTATGAGATATTTTGCGGGGCGCAGATATTTCTGTTTGGGAAAGTCGATGGTGTTTATAAGTTTGTTGAGATAGGTGTGAACGATTAGTTGTGTCCGATATGCGTATCGGATATCAGAGCATGGACGTTCTCTACTTCAAACGATTAGATCAGCGGGCGACACTTCCAACTCGCGGCAGTTCCTCATCAGCTGGCCTGGATATTTATTCAATTGACGATCTCACAATCGAACCAGGGCAGCGCACAGTGGCCCGCACAGGACTTTCGGTTGCCATTGCCGAAGGTTTCTATGGACGTGTTGCACCTCGTTCTGGTCTAGCAGTGAACCACGGTTTAGATGTGCTGGCCGGCGTTGTTGATGCAGATTACCGCGGCGAGCTGTTGTGCGCGCTCCACAATACAGGCGATCGGACCATCTCACTTCCGGCGGCGAGCAAGATTTGCCAACTAATTATCGAGAAGATAGCAACGCCGGAAGCCGCTTGGTCCGACGAGTTGAGTGAAACGGCTCGCGGTGCTGGTGGGTTCGGATCAACAGGCTAGTCAAGATATTCCCCTAACGGACAGTTCGGGGATGTTTCAAGTTCCCCAAGTGCAGGCCTGTTGACCCTCCAGGGATTGCCCTTCTGCGCCATGGCCTACACCAAACTGGAACTTTATAAGACATACACCTGCAAAGTTTTGTAACACTCTCTTTAGACGTTAAAACCGCCTTTTTCCGCGTAATAAACCCATAAAATTTAAGGTTCATCGTTATAAATGTATGGCCGTAAGCCTGCATTTCCTCTTTCCTCCGCCGAACACAACCCCCGGAACGGTTCTTGCTAAAAACCCTTTGAGACATAGGGAGACTACCTGGGAAGGACTTCTGGAGGTTAGGACATGAGGACACTTAGCAAAACAATTTTACTGGCTGTACTGAGCTTGATGCTTACGGCTGCAATCCCCGTGAGCAGCAGTGCACAGTACAACGCGTCTGAAAGTGCTGTTCGTGATCTGATTCGCTCAATCCAATCACGAACTGACAGTCTCCGACAATCAATTCAAAATTCAACGAATCGCGGCAACCTAAGTAGCTCGCAGATTTATGAACTGAACCGACTGATAGGTGAGTTTTCAACTGCTACTACACAACTCGACCGCCGCCTGAGTTATCGTCGCGCGTCAACTGCTGATGTTCGCCTGGTGCTGGACCGCGCTGCGCTGATCGATAACTTCTTCAATAACTATCCTGTAGGCTACGCAGCCTCGCGTGATTGGCAGAATCTGCGTGCAGATTTGGACCGGCTTGCGCTCGCCTACAACATGAATTGGCAATGGAGCTCCGGGACCTCGGGCTCAACCGGAGGAACGGGCTACTATCCAACAAACGATCTCCAGTTGCGTCAGTTAGTACAACGGATTGACAGCCGGACGACTAACTTCAGTCGAAACCTACGTCAGGATTTAAATCGTCGTGGATACAACGACCGATCCTCTGTCGATCAAGTGCGACAGGAGCTCAGTCAGTTCGAATCAGCGGTGATGCAGTTGCGCAATCGCATTAACAGCCGGCAGGCGAGTGCGACGGAAGCTCGGAACGTGCTTGAGCAAGCTGCGTTCTTAAACAACTATGTAACAAGCCAGCAACTGTCTTATCAAACCGAGAATACTTGGACTGCGCTACGACAGGATCTGGATCAGTTGGCAAGCGCGTTCAACGTCAGTTGGAACTGGTCCACCTATCCTGATTCCGGATATGGGAACTACGGTAGTGCTCTGACCGGCACCTACCGTCTAAATAGTTCACGTGGGGATGATGTAAGGCGTGCTGCTGATTTGGCGACTCGCAATCTACCGATCAGCGAGCGTCAGCGTGCTTATGACGCACTGCTTCGTCGATTGGATCCGCCGAACATGTTGGCGATCGATCAGCGCGGCAATGCAGTGACCATAGCCTCGACTCGTGCTTCTCAAATCAATTTCGTGGCAGATGGTAGCGACCAAGTAGAGACGAATGCGGGCGGCAGAACTGTGAGGGTTCGAGCCAGCCTAAGCGGCGACCGGCTGACTATTACGCGGACAGGTGATCGGGCTCAGGATTTCACCGTAACTTTTGAGGCCGTTGGTAATGGTCGTCAGTTGCTGGTCACGCGAGAGCTTTACAGCGACAGATTTACACAGCCCGTCGTTGTCAGAAGTTACTACGACAAGTCTTCTGACGTCGCACAGCTCAATCTCTACGAGACCAATCCTGAATATACCAACACGACTGGTGATGTTACGGCTACGGGCGATTTTGTAGTTCCAAATGGAACGCAGCTAGTAGGCGTGCTGAACAGTGATCTTTCCACCCGGAATGTCCATGAGAACGATCGGTTTACCATGACGGTAAGATCGCCGGGGCAATTCGAGGGTGCAACCATTGACGGTTATGTAACGGGTGTTGATCGCGCCGGACGCATTACTGGACGTTCGGAACTGACACTGAACTTCGACACGATTCGTCTACGTGACGGCAGGAGCTATCGCTTCGCCGGCATCCTGGACAACGTACGTACTCCTAACGGAGACGTCGTTCGAGTAGACACAGAAGGTGCAGTGCGTGACGACGATAATCAAACTAATCGTACCGTCACACGAGCGGCCATTGGTACGGCCGTCGGCGCGATCATCGGTGCCATTGCCGGTGGTGGCAAAGGCGCTGCCATTGGTGCCGTGATAGGCGCAGGCGCCGGAGCTGGTTCGGTCTATGTCCAAGGTCGGAGCGATCTTGAACTACCGGCTGGCACCGAAATAACTGTCACAGCAACCGGACCTCGAGGTTAATGTTGATGGGGTTCGGTAAAGAGGGGCGGACGACTCCGGTCGTCCGCCTTTTTTTGCGCGAACGCAATAGGTCCTATACGTCCTATAGGTCCTAATTACTTCCCGTTAGTTAATTGCGACACTCACCGTCTCCGGCAGCCGTTCGATCACCAAAGTCAGTTTGTGTGAGAACTCGACGGGACGCTTATCTGGCGTTTGAAAAAATAGGAAACCTTGTCGTCGTCGATCGGCGTTTGAAAGTGGAGTTTTCAGATCTATACGGTAAGATCCGAATTCCTTCTCAAATTGCTTTTTCGAATTCGGGTTGTAAGCGAATACTTCGTTCGCTGACATAATCCGCGCGACAGCTTGTTTGGTGGAGAGCTGTTTCCAAACCCGGCCCTGAGAATCCTGCAGGCGGAAACGGGCCTTCTTGAGTTCGACCGGAAGACCACTTTGGTGAATAAGTTCGGTCCGCACCGGCAGTACTCCGCTTAGAGGAAGATTTGCTTCAAATAGATCCTGACTCTCCTCGTCCGTCAGTAATGGCGCGACGCGGATACTGATGCCGCCCACATCAGCACTTCTCGAGTTCTCGGGAAGAGCCGGCAATTCCGTAACTGGTTTAACTTTGAAGAGAGATGTCGAGCAGCCGCTCGCGAGCAACGAGAGAGCTATGAACAGAATTGCCGCGAGTCTCTGCATTCTTTGCTGAATGTAGCATAGCTCTTTGGGGTGCGCCGACTTGTCGGCGCTTTTTTCTTTTTTAAAGCGCCTGTCTCGGGCGGCTGCACAAGTCGCGCCGGCAAAAGCGCGGTACCGACTCGTTGCGACCGCAATCCAAGGAGACCGTGTTACTATCTCGCAAATCATGATTAGACCGTTTCGTGGCATGTATCCGCAGATTCACTCGACTGCGTATGTCGATGATAGTGCTCAGGTGATTGGTGATGTTCATTTAGGGCAGCAGGCCTCAATCTGGTGCAATTGCACCGTTCGCGGCGACATCCATTACATTCGTATCGGCGACCGCGCCAACATCCAAGACAATTCGGTCATACATGTTCGCAAGGGTACGCATCCCACAATACTGGAAGAGGAAGTGACGGTTGGTCATAGCGTCACTCTGCATGGGTGCTACGTCGAGCGTGGATCATTGATCGGGATTGGTTCGATACTGCTCGACGATGTGCGTGTTGGTGAACGATCCATGGTTGCTGCGGGAGCGCTGGTTAGTCCAGGGACAGTCATACCTCCACGTTCCCTCGTGATGGGATTTCCAGCCAAAGTAAAACGACCACTTACCGACGATGAGGTTGAACAATTAGGAGTGTTTTGGAAAAACTACGTCGAGTACACAAAGATCTACAAAGCTGAAGCGTATCGGGCATAAAACCACAGATGAAAATATTCCCGACTGTTCTTTCTATTATCGCGCTGACAATGTTTCTGAGCCTTCCAACGTACGCACAGTCTGGACCGGATAGTCCTGGTCCAGATGCTGCTAATGCGTCCAACGCTGCATCTCCGCAACCGAGCGGTAAAGAGTCTTACACTCTTAAACGCGGTGACAATGAGTTTGGCGGTTGGGGAGGTATTTCATTCAAAGCAACAACCATATTTGCCGGGCTAAGTGATGCGGAAGCTGCTGACCGCAAATTCTTCATAGCTGCGTTTCGTTATGGCCGCACGCTCGCAGCGAACGACGCTTTGGCTCTTCAATATACGGTCGATGCAATTCCAGTAGCTGTAGCCACTGGAGTCATAACATCTAGAACGATTGTTGGTGGAGTCACCACTTTCCACCGCGAAACCGCTTACGGAGGGGGCATAAGTCCCCTGGGACTTCAACTTGACTTCGCAAATGGCTCGAAGGTTCATCCATTTGTGCACGTGAACGCCGGTCTCCTCGGATTCACAAAGCCAGTTCCAATTGAAGATTCCGGAAAGCTTGCGTTTACCCTGGAGGGCGGTGGAGGTGTGCGGATTTTCACTTCCGCGCGCCGTGCGATAACAGTAGGTGTGCGGTTCCATCACATCTCAAATGGTGATCGTTCGGGTTCGAATCGTGGACTAAATCAATTTGTTTTTTGCGGAGGATATTCTTTCTTCAAGTAAATGCCTTCGACCAGGACCCAACCAGCGCGCGGGATGCGCGATTTCCTACCAGCCGATGTTCGCAAACGCGAGTACGTCATTGGTGTAATCAAGGAAGTGTTCGAACGCTACGGTTTCGAACCGCTGGAAACACCTGCAGCGGAAAACATCGATACATTGATGGGCAAGTATGGCGAAGAAGGTAACCAACTGATCTTCAAGATTCTAAAGCGTGGTGTTCACGAATCGAGCGGCCAGGCAGATCTCGCCTTGCGTTACGATCTCACAGTTCCGCTTGCGCGTGTTGTTGCCGAATACCGCGATAAGCTGCCGAAGTTTTTCAAACGCTATCAGATTCAGCCTGTTTGGCGCGCAGATCGTCCGGCTCGCGGGCGCTTTCGCGAGTTTTACCAGTGCGATGTCGACGTTCTCGGATCCTCTTCTGTCGTAGTTGAGGCCGACATCTGTGCGGCAGCGACCGACGTGCTGTTGCGATTGGGTTTCAAAGATTTCTGCATCAGGCTTAATCACAGAAAAGTGCTTACTGCGATACTCGGAGTTGCAGGGGTGCCGCTTGAAAATCATGATGCCGCATTGGTTGCGCTCGATAAGCTCGACAAGATCGGTCGCGAGGGTGTTGAAAAGGAGTTTGCGACACGAGGTATTAAAGAGAACGCGAGTCGGCGCTTGCTGTCGTTTTTCGGTGATCTAGGCGCCCTCGAACATGCCGCGGAGATTGCGGCGGGTGAGCATCCTGAACGAAAGCAAGAGGGTCTCAACAAAGCAATTCTGGGCCGAATCGTGGAGTTTGTTGGTGACAATGAACTCGGTTCTGCGGCCGTGGACGATTTGCGCTCGATTCTGGAGTTTGCTGACGCCAGCAGCATCGGCCGCTACATGCGCATCGATCCCACATTGGCCCGAGGTCTTTCGTATTACACAGGCAGCATTATGGAGATCAATGTGAAAGATCTGGTCGGAAGTCTTGGTGGCGGAGGTCGATATGACAATTTGGTCGGCATGTTTCTTGGCCAGGATGTGCCGGCGTGTGGTTTTTCACTAGGCCTTGAACGAATTATCGTAGTGATGACCGAGAGAGAGATGTTTCCATCTGACATCGGGTCGGTTCCCGCTGAGGCAATGGTTGCAATATGGAATGACGAGACGATAGCTGACGCGGTGAAACTGGCGCGAGAACTTCGCGATGCCGGTCTCCGTGTTGAACTCTATCCGCAGAGCGACAAGTTAGGAAAACAGTTCAAGTACGCCGCGGAACGGCACATCAGATTAGTGCTCTTGGTAGGGGATGACGAGCGTGCAAAAGGCGAAGTTTCGGTGAAAGATATGGAGACGTCAGAGCAAAGAAGCATTAATAGAGAGCGGTTAGTGAGTGAGTTGAACAAATTGGCTAACCGCCGGAGGTGAAAGTTTATGAACGAATCAATCGCCGCCGATTATTTACGAGACGCACTTTCTTCGTTTCGCGCATACAAGAAGCTCGCTGACAAAGCCATTCAGCAACTCAAGGACGAAGAGTTTTTCATAACTCTCGATCCAGAGGCCAACAGCGTTGGCATCATCATGAAGCATATTGCCGGTAATATGCTGTCGCGCTGGACCGACTTTCTGACAAGCGACGGCGAGAAGCCTGATCGTAACCGTGACATGGAATTTGTCATTGAGGACAATGCGACAAAAGAGAGCGTCCTCGCTTACTGGGAGCGCGGCTGGCAGGCAGTTTTCAACGCCATCGAGCCATTGCAGCATTCCGATCTCGATAAAACGGTACCAATCCGCGGTGAGGCACATACAATTGTTCAGGCAATCAACCGGCAGATGACGCACTATGCTTATCACATCGGTCAGATTGTGTTTTTGGCGAAACACTTCCGATCGTCCGAATGGAATTCGTTGAGCATTCCCAGAAACAGGTCAGCCGAGTTCAATGCAAAGATGGGCGAGCAAGGAGGAAAGGCTGATACAGCGAAACGGTTTGATGTTCAAACGACACACGGGAGCAAATGACATGTTCCTCGGATTGCGAACAGTTGTTTACTACGTGGACGACATCGATAAAGCCAAGCTGTGGTACAGCTCTGTACTCGATCAGAAACCCTATTTTGATGAGTCATTCTATGTTGGATTCAATGTCGGTGGTTTTGAACTCGGGTTGCATCCAAATGACGGACGCAAGAAGGGTGAAGGTCATGTTGCTTATTGGGGAGTTGAGAATGCCGAGAGCACGTTCAAACAGTTGCTCGATCTTGGTGCCAGCGAGCATGAGGTGGTGCAGGACGTGGGTGGCCGAATAAAGGTCGCAACTGTTAAGGATCCTTTTGGGAATGTCTTGGGAATCATCGAAAATCCCCATTTTGGTAAGTAACCTGGATTACTGAGCACCAAGACCAAAGACCAAAGGCCAAAGACGTACCATGAACGCATCGATTCATCACGTTAACGTCACTGTACCTAAAGCACTCGAAGCGGAGGCTAAACATTTCTACGGAGTCGTGATGGGTTTGAGAGAGGTACCCAAACCTGAAGAGTCCCGCGCCAGAGGCGGTGCGTGGTATCAACTTGGTCCAATGCAGTTGCACCTGTCGATCGAGGATGGATTGGGAGACAAATGCATCAGCAAACGACACGTTTGCTACACGGTGGATGATCTGGCGAAGTCTGAACAGCAGTTTCGCAACGCCGGTGTCGAAATACTCCCTGACGATCAGCCGACACGCGGATGGAACAGATTCTATGTTCGCGATCCTGGAGGGAATCGGTTAGAGATCGCGCAAGCAAGCAGTGCATACGAAAAACGCTGAGGTGTAGGTTTGTTAGACAATCTCGGAACTCTGGAACGCACGCATTCATGCGGTGAATTGCGTGCGGAGCACATCGATCAAACAGTGACGTTGATGGGTTGGGTAGCGCGGCGGCGCGACTTCGGTGAACTAACATTCGTAGACTTGCGTGATCGCGCCGGAATCACTCAAGTGGTCTTCAATTCCAAAGATGCTCCAGAAGCGCACACCAAAGCAAAAGAAATACGCGGCGAATTCGTTATTGCGGTTACGGGCGAAGTTGTCTCGCGCTCGGAAAATACTCGCAATCCTAAAATCGCAACCGGAGATATCGAGGTTCACGCCCGCGAGTTGTATGTCCTTAACGATTCACGAACGCCGCCCTTCCAACTTGATGCCGCCCCTGACACTCTACCAGCTGAAGACCTGCGATTGAAGTATCGGTATCTGGATATTCGTCGACCGCAAATGCAGTCAAATCTCAGACTGCGCCACCGCGTCTTGTCGGAGATTCGGAGCTACATGGATAGCCGTGGCTTCACAGAAATCGAGACGCCGATTCTTATTAAGTCGACCCCGGAAGGAGCTCGCGACTATATCGTTCCAGCCCGAGTTCAGCCGGGTAAGTTCTTTGCACTGCCGCAGTCACCGCAGTTATTCAAGCAACTGTGCATGATCGCCGGAGTCGACAAATACTTTCAGATCGCACACTGCTTTAGAGATGAGGATCTACGTGCCGATCGGCAGCCTGAGTTTACGCAACTCGACGTCGAGATGAGTTTCGTCAGGCCAGATCACATTTACGAACTAATTGAAGGTCTCTTCGTCCGAGTCTTTAAACTCATCAATGTCGATCTCCCGCTACCCTTTCCCCGTTTTAGTTACGCAGAAGTGATGGACAGGTTCGGGTCGGATAAGCCCGATCTGCGAATTCCCGCGATGGAACTGCAGAACCTGTCGCCGGCTCTTGAGGGAATCGACTTCGCGCCTTTTGCGTCAGCTTTGTCGAGCGGCGGTCAAGTCAAAGGTTTAGTTGTGCCAAGAGGCGCTGGTCTTTCGCGAAAGGCGCTTGATGAGTTGCAGGAATTCGTTAAGCGATACGGCGCGACGGCACTTGCTTGGATCAAACTCGGCGATGAAACGACATCGTCGCTCCTTAAGGCGTTAGGCGAAGAGACTGTGAAGCGGACGGCGGCCACAGCCGGCGCTGAAAAAGGTGACGCTGTCTTGATCGTTTCAGGCAAAAGCAAGATTGTGACGGCCGCGCTGGGAGCTTTGCGAAATGAAGTAGCGCGGCGCGAGAAGTTGGTGTCACAGAATGTCTACGCGCCGCTATGGGTGACCGAGTTTCCCATGTTTGAGTATCACGAGGAGGATGGTCGCTACTATTCGATGCACCATCCTTTCACTTCTCCAGTGGATGAAGATCTGCCACTGCTGCAGCGAGCTGTTGAAGGTGGCGAAAAAGAGCTGCTGGGGCGGATTCGAACAAAGGCATACGATCCGGTAATCAACGGCGTGGAATTAGCTAGTGGTTCGATTCGTATTCACCGTCGCGATGTGCAGCGGTTAGTGTTTAAAGCTCTCGGTATGACTAGCGAAGAAGCACGACAGCGTTTCGGCTTCTTTCTCGACGCACTGGAATACGGTACGCCTCCGCACGGTGGAATTGCGCCCGGCATCGATCGATTGATGATGGTTCTCGCCGGGACAGACAACATGCGCGATGTCATTGCTTTTCCAAAAACAGCTTCCGCGTCGGACTTGATGATCGACGCACCAGGTGAAGTCGATCCGAAGCAGTTAGACGAATTGCACTTGAAGATCGTGAATGATTAGAGTGTTGCTCTCATTCACCCCAGGCTTTGCTGGGGCGCCACCGCTGCAATAGAAACCGTTTTAAGGGTTTCTCGAGTGTAGCTTGGCTGTTATGAAAAACCGTTGAAACGGTTATTCGTTTTGATTCAGTCTCTGATCCCCAGGCTGAAGCCTGGTGAGAATGAGAGATGGCTTAATTAGGTTTACTGCCCTGAACAAGATTCCAAAGATCTTCCTTCGCCGGTCGCAGCTTACTGAAATCCTCCTTCACGCCCAACAAGCCGCTCCCTATGAATGCTGTGGTTTAATTGGCGGAACTGAAGACGGGCGGACCGCGTCGATCTACCGGCTTACTAACGTCGCGCCGAACACCGAAATCGCATACGAGGCTGCACCTGAAGAACTATTTTCGGCTCAACGACAGATGCGCCAACGCGGCGAGACGCTTCTGGCGATCTACCATTCCCACCCAAGGGCCGCCGAACCAACTCCATCGGAAACCGATGTTCGTCTGGCCTACTATCCCTCGGCTACATACCTGATTGTAGGACTCGGGGGAACTGACCCTATTGTCAGAGGCTTCACAATTTCCGAGGAACATCACCAGTGGGAACAGGTTGAGTATGATGTGTGTGACTAGTAAGATTGAAACGCGGCGAGGTTACAGCCGTATTAGATCGCAGAATGGAAACGAAGAAAAGCAAGTACGACACTAATCCGCTCGACCCGGACGTTCAAAAGAAGACCGAGGAGACATGGGGCTTCGGCGGTGAAGGAGCACCGACCCAGGAGGTAAAGGGCACTACCCAGCGAGTCGGTCCTGAGTCAGCAGAGAACTCGCGTCAGAACGTTTATTCTGAGGCGCCCACGCGCCGTTACGATAACGTCCAGCCCGACGCACCATATCCATCGGTTTTTGTACCACCGACCTATGCGCCTCCGGCACAGTCTCAACCGGCTCAGGCGTATCAACCTCCTTTTACCAGGCCTACGTCACGACCAGTGGCAGGCATTGGCATCCCGGAGAATTGGGCGGTGATGATGCCGTATGCTCCTTACGTCGGGATAGTTGTTACGCTGCTGGAGCTGTTTCTCGTGCCACGAAAGGAGACAAAGGTACGATTTTATGCCTCCCAGGCCCTTGCGCTCCACATTGCAATTCTGATCGTCCAGACGGTGTTTGGTGTGCTCGGCTCCATTACCGACAGCTCCCTTGGTGGCCTGTTGTTTAAAGTCGCCGCATTGGTCTTTTTGATCATCTCGATGTCGCGCGTTTGGCAGGGAAAACCTCTTCACCTAGCCCCGCTCAGCGAACCAGCCCAGTGGTTTAACAACCAGATAGAACCGCGGACTCGCAGCTAAGCCTGACTGCCGCTGGCACCTTCATTGCATAAGTTACGGTCAGGGTCAGTTGCGGCCTGATTATCGGGAGATTCCCGAAATAAAATCGTCCTTTACCGTGTATAGTTGTTGCGTTTTGGTGCACGCGAGAGTTTGAAAGGTAGCAACGCTGAATTCCGTATGGGTCATCAAAACCGCAGTTTTACCTCTCCCTGAATACAAGGCGGGCACTGAGCTTTTGGGAGGGGTTTCGCGAGCGGTGAGCCCTACCAGGTAAGCCGCTCGTTTGAATATGTGGCGTCGATCGCCGATGGAGGTATCCATGTTTCGGAACACACTTATGAGACAGAGATTAACTGCCTTGGTAGTTCTATTTGCGTTTTGTGCAATGCCCTTGTCGTTGGCGGCACAAACGCAAATCAACCTTCATAGCAATAAATTTAAGGTTGAAGACGACGTTAAGCTTGGTCGTCAGGCAGCCGCTGAAGCTGAACAACAGTTTCCGTTACTGAATGACAATCAGGTGCGGGGTTATGTCGAAGGCGTCGGAAGGCGACTTGTCGCGGCAATCCCATCAGAGTTTCAGCATCCGCAGTTTCAGTATTACTTCAAAGTCGTTAACGCTCGCGACATCAACGCGTTTGCGCTTCCAGGTGGTCCAATGTACGTGAATCGCGGAATGATTGAAGCTGCACACAATGAAGGTGAGATGGCCGGAGTCATGGCCCATGAGCTCAGCCACGTCGCACTTCGACACGGAACTGCACAAGCGACTAAAGCCCAGAAGTATGGCCTGCTGGCAGGTATCGCTGGTATTGCTGGAGCGGTTCTGGGTGGACCTCAGGTAGGTCAGCTGGCCCAGGGTGCGTTTGGCGTTTACTTCCTGAAGTTCAGCCGCGAATACGAAACCGAGGCAGACGTCCTTGGTGCTCAGATCATGGCGCGCGCTGGTTATGATCCACGCGACCTCGCGAACATGTTCCGCACCATCGAACGCACCGGGGGTGGTGGTGGAGGCTTCTTAAGCGATCACCCAAGCCCGTCAGATCGATACGCAAGAATCAATCGTGAAGCGGAGATGCTGCGAGTCAGCGGTGGTTACCGTGACAACGGCGACTTTGCTCGAGTCCAGCAACGGCTAAGAAGTTATGGGTCCGCTCCGAGTATGGCAGAGATTCAGCGCAGCGGTCAGCGCAATCCTAGCCAGACTCCTACCAACTATCCTGAGAATGCCCCTGTGGGTCGAGTTGAGTATCCATCAGGTCGATACCAGAATTATCAGATCTTTAATGGTGGGGTTCAGCTGAGCGTGCCGAGCAATTGGCGGGAGCTGAATGAAGGCAACTCAGTTTGGTTCGTTCCGGAAGGCGGTTATGGTCAGATTAATGGGCAGGCTGTGTTCACGCATGGCGTTAACTTCGGAGTGTCGCAGACGAATAATCGTAATCTGCAACAGGCTAATGACGAACTGATTAACAGCCTTGCGCAGGGAAACCGTAATCTCCGAATGAGTGGAGGTTACCAGCGTACGACCCTCGACGGACGAACGGCTCTGGTTTCGACCTTGTCCAACGTCAACGAGGCCACCGGTCGATCGGAGACGATCAGGTTGATCACAACGCAACTGCGGAATGGTCAGCTCTTCTACATGATCGCAGTGGCACCTCAAGGTGAGCGAAACTTCGACAGCGCGTTTCAGAACGTGTTTCGGTCGGTTCGTATCAACGATTAGCACACATTGATCAGCGGTAGTAAAAGCAGGGCCTGCGATTCTCGCAGGCCTTTGCTTTTGAGATTGATTATCTGCACGTCGCCAAGTTCAACGGACGGTGGGTAATCGTGAATGTACTTTGGGAGTTGAAACTGCAAAAGAAGTAAAAGAGCAAGGATGAAGGATGAAGGATGAGGGATGAAGGATGAGGGATGAAGGATGAAGGATGAAATCATTGATCAATTATCATTTGACATTTTTCATTTATCATTTTGTTCCCGTGCAAATCTTAACTCAATGACAAATGATCAATGACAAATGATAATTGATCAATGATTTCATCCCTCATCCTTCATCCCTTCCCCTACGCCCTTCGCCTCTTGCCACAGCTCTTCCAACTCATCAATGGTTGTTTCATCGAAGGGGCGTGATTGCCGTCTCAGCTTGTCCTCGATATACCTGAAACGTTCACGAAACTTGCGATTCGTCAACTTTAAAGCTGCCTCTGGCTCGACGTGCATGTGACGCGCAATGTTTGTCGCAGCAAACAATAGATCACCAATCTCTTCGCGCACGCGCGAGTGAGTCGCTTCATCATTCACGCTCGAGTGCTCCTTAATAGCGTGCCGTAGTTCCTCAATCTCCTCGTGGAGTTTGTCGAAGATATCCTCAACGTTTTTCCAATCGAAACCTACCCGTGCCGCTTTTGTCGAAAGTTGATGTGCTTCCATCAGTGCAGGTGCTTTCGAAGAGACACCGTCAAGCAGCGAACTTTTATCGCTGTCGGTTTTTCCAGATGTCCGGCGTTCTTCGGCCTTCATTGCTTCCCAATTGCGAAGGACTTCTGCGGCGTCATCAGCGCGTACATCGCCAAACACGTGAGGGTGTCGCCGGACCATTTTCGTATGTATCGCATTGGTGACGTCGTCAATCTCAAACTCTCCACGCTCCTTCGCTACCTGGGCATAGAAGATAACCTGAAACAGCAGATCGCCGAGTTCGTCGCGTAGCTCTTCCGGACGGCCGGAGCGCGCTGCTTCAACAGCCTCGAATGCTTCATATGCTTCTTCCAGAAGCATTGGAGCGAGGGTGGCATAGTTTTGCTCGCGATCCCACGGGCAGCCATTCGGAGATCGCAAACGATCCATGAGTGATACAAGGTCATTGAATGTTGCGCGCATGTGGATAGTCTAATCGGCTCGTTGCGAGCGATACAAACGGATGCTACCATCGCTCAAACCCTTAATTTGATAAGAGACAGATCCGAAAAACGGATACTCGTATATTGAAATGGACGAGCAACAGAGCAATTTCAAGGTAACAGACAGGCGACTCTTTAACGCTGACGGAAGTCCGAGAGAAGTTCCACCCGAGGAACGTCCAGCTTCTGAACCTCCTAAAGCAGAGACATTTACCTCAGTTGAGAGCCGGGCTGCGGCGCCAGATGACGACCCGCTGCCGACAAGAGCTTCACACGAAGATGCCGCTGAAGAGCCGACGGAAGAAGACGTTGCTGCCGCAAGAGATCCTGCCAGCTTCTTAAATTTCCTGATGTCAATAGCTTCAAACGCGGCGTCAGCGCTGGGAATGATGGAGCATCCCGTTACCCATGAGCGCGACGTCGATCTTGAGCTGGGGAAGCACTGGATCGATGTACTGGCAATGCTACAAAAGAAGACGCAAGGCAACCTTACGAATCAGGAAAAGCAGATGCTCGAGAGCTTGCTCGCAGATCTGCGAATGCAGTTCGTCTCTCTTTCCAACGCTACACCCAAGTCGCGAAGCTTTTCGGGCAGCGATATCACGGGAGGCAGATAGCTTAGCAATACAGCTCTGATGGCCTTCGGTCTTTGGTCTTCGACCTTTGGTCTTTGTCCCTGCTCAAAGGTCTAAGACCAAAGGCCCAAGACCAAAGACCAACGTCACATGAAACTCACCTTCCTAGGTACAGGAACATCCACGGGAGTACCGTCGATCGGTTGCGAGTGTGAGACGTGTTGTTCCGATGATCCACGCGACAAACGTCTTCGAGTTTCGATCATTATCGAACATGCCGGTCAAACAGTCCTTGTCGATACCTCATCTGATTTTCGGCAACAAGCACTGCGCTTTGGCTTACGACAATTGGATGCTGTCCTCATCACCCATTGTCACGCCGATCACATTTTCGGTCTCGACGACATTCGCCCACTAAACTTTCGCTTCGGGGCGCTAGGTGTTTATGCAAATGAGCGGGCGTGGGTCGATATCAAACGCATTTTTAAATACATCTTCGAACCCTCGCATTTCGGTGGTGGGTTACCGCAGGTAATCCCTCATGTCGTTTATCCGACAGCTAGCTTTTGCCTTGGTGATGATCTGTTAATAACTCCGCTCGAATTAATTCATGGTCGTTTGCCTGTCATGGCCTATCGTTTTAATGATTTTGCGTACGCGACAGACCTGAGTGAAATACCGCCAGACACGATGGAAGCGCTCAAGGATCTTGATGTACTGGTACTTGATTGTTTGAGATTTACCAAGCACCCGACGCACTTGTGGGTGGATAAAGCTTTGGAGTTTGTGAAGGAACTCAAACCGCGGCGCACCTATTTCACTCATCTTGCACACGATATAAAGCACGAGCGCGATTCAACACGACTGCCTCACGGTGTTGAGTTTGCTTACGATGGGTTAGTAGTGACCGACTGACCATGCGCCTCTTCCACGGTACAGACAACGCGGAAATTCAGCGACCGACGGTGCTGACGCTCGGAGTGTTTGATGGCCTGCACGTGGGCCATCAACTAATCATGCGAACTGTCGTTGAGCGGGCGCGCGCGGTGGGTGCCATTCCTACCGTTATCACATTTGATCCACACCCCCGTGCAGTCTTACATCCCGAGTCTGCTCCACCGCTGCTCCAGACGTTCGACCAAAAGATCGAAGGGTTCGGAGTGTTGGGTATTGAACAAACGATTGTCATTCGCTTCACCAAGGAATTCTCGGAAATTCGAGCTGAGGTTTTTTTGAGCGACGTTGTTAAAGACCGACTACACGCCCGAGAGGTCTATCTTGGTAAGGGCTTCGCGTTTGGCCACAATCGAGAAGGCAATATAGAACTGCTGAAGCGCATTGGATCTCGGCTGGGGTTTGTTGCCGGCGAAGTTCCGGAAGTCAGTCTGCGTGGCCGGCGTGTCAGCTCTAGCAAGATTCGCGAACTGCTCATGTGTGGAAAAGTCAACCTTGCGCGGCGTATGTTGGGACGCCCCTACGGCGTTGAAGGCCGTGTCGAACATGGGGCTGAACGTGGTCAGCAGCTTGGGTTTCCCACAGCCAACCTGCACCCGCAGAACCGCGTCATACCTCGGAACGGCGTGTACGTAACAGGGACGTTGATTGACGGCCAATGGCGACGAAGCGTAACAAATGTGGGGGTTCGGCCAACGTTCGGTTCTGCGGCGGAACCTTCGGTTGAGACCTTCGTAATGGATTGGTCGGGAGACTTATACGGCGACGTCGTGCGAGTACGTTTTCTCCACCGTCTTCGAGAAGAGAAAAAGTTTGGTTCAATAAGTGAGTTAAGTGATCAGATTGGAAGAGACGTGGCCCGGGCAAACAGCTACTTTCAAAGAACAGGCACGCGCCACACGGTTTCAGTGATTTAACCTACATATATGTCGACGAATCAGATGATAGTCAGAACATCGGTAACAGGCAGCGACGTTAGCACCATGGTACCGGCAGCTGCTGCTACACCGAGTCCGGCCCATAAAAGCGTTACTCCTATTCCGCCCCTAACTGAGGAGTTGGTTGACGAAATACTTGCGGGACGCGGGCTGCGAGGCTGGCTCCGTGCAGTTGGAATAGTTCGTGTGCTTGGGTTGTTCTCACTTTATCTGTTTCTCGATGGTTACGACCTTCGCGCCGATTACAACCGCAGAGTTTTCAGCAAGGTTCAGCAGGAAGCGCATACGCAAGGTGGCTGGGACAAATGGCGGGTCCAGCTGCGCAGCGCGCTGTATTTCCTGATCGATCGGTTTGTGCGGTCGTTGCGTTTTGTAATCTTTCGCGGTTCTGAGGGTTCGGAAAAGAAGACGGCCCGACTCGACAAACAAGCCGTGTGGCTTCGAGAGAGTCTTATTAAGCTGGGTCCCACCTTCATCAAGATTGGGCAGGCACTCGGTACTCGTGCAGATCTCCTGCCGCTTGCTTACGTCAGGGAACTGGCCACGCTGCAAGATCAGGTGCCGGCTTTCTCCACTGCTGATGCGTTTGCCCGGATCGAAGCTGAACTCGGACAACCGCTTCACGAATCATTTCCTGAAATCGATAGTGATCCCGTGGCATCAGCATCATTGGGCCAGGTTTATCGTGCTCGATTGGTGTCAGGTCACGAGGTTGCTGTCAAAGTACAGCGACCAAACCTCGACGAAATCATCAGTTTCGATATAGCCATCCTTTACCGGCTCGTGAAACTGATGAACAGGTTCTTCCCCGGCGTCAATGAGAATGCCGATTGGGAGGGCATGCTGCGGGAATTCCACTCAACAGTTTTTGAAGAGATGGACTACATAAAGGAAGGCCGGAATGCAGATAGATTCCGGTACAACTTCCGCACCTGGCGGGCCATTCGAGTACCCAAGGTTTATTGGTCCCACACTAGTCGACGCGTGCTAACTCTCGAATTCATTCGCGGTACGAAAGTAACCAATATCGAACAACTTCGCGCACGGCGAATCTCACCCGTCAAGGTCAATCGGCTTCTTGTTCGGACTTATCTGAAGCAATTGCTCGAGGATGGTTTTTTCCACGCGGATCCGCACCCCGGCAACTTATTGGTGATGGACACCGGTCATCTCGCTTTCTTCGACTTCGGAATGGTTGGCCGCATAACACCCACGCTCCAAGCGCAGATGATTGATGCGTTCTTTCACGTCGTTGGTCGCGACGCTCGTGGGTTGGGCCAGGACATCATCGGTTTGAATTTTTTGAAACCTGGCGTTGACCCGGAAACTATCAGACCGGTCGTTGAGGCACTCTTCAAACACTACATAAATCTGCGACTCGGCGAAGTGAATTTTAAGGAGCTAACGTACGATCTTGCCGAAGTGATTTATGAGTATCCTTTCCGTTTGCCGGCCAACTTCACGTATGTGATGAGAGCCTTGATGACGCTGGAAGGAATCGCCATCGTGACGGACCCGGGATTCAGCTTTTTTCAAACGGCGAAGCCTTATGCTCGCGAGTTTATGTTGCGGCGCGAAGGAAAGATGTTTCGCAAGCTGATTCTGGATAAGTTAACCGGACGTGAGGATGGTCATGGGCCGATAGCCTGGTCAAGGGTTTGGAAACTGACGAAGATGGCGGCGCAGATGTATTTAGAGAAGTAATGTTCGATACACTTTAGTTTGTCGTCAACGTGCCCTATGCTCAACTGCTTTCAGTAATAACCCCAGCAATTACTGAAAGAAGTTGAATCGACCGCACCTCGACGACAAACTAAAGTGTATCGAACATCAGAGCGCCTCACTTACTCAGCTGTCCTCTCACTGCACCATCCGGGAATTCCGCATTGTGAACATTGACATAGTAATCGCCCGGACTCTTTAGGATCTCCAGAATCTTTTCGCGTTCCAAAGTGCCGCAATCTTTCGAGGAGCCGCTCGCAGGTGCCGTCATCATGAACACGACTGGACCAGCGACATCTTTCCCGCCCGAATGAATGTGCGCAGCAGTCGCAGTGCCAATGTTCGATACAGCAAGTTCATAACAGATCTGGTTCTTGCCGGCATTGAGCATAAATGTGACGGTCCCAGTTCCGTCGCTGTCACCCGGTCCAGGTATTTCGGCTGCGCCGGAAAGCGTGGCTTTCACTTTGCGCGCTGAGTGATATTGCTCGGACGCTAAACCAAAACTAACCGCAGCGACAAAGATAAAAAGGCAAATCAACGCACCAGGTTGTTTCATCGGTGGCTCTCCCTGAATTGACGTTTTATTCGTCAGCGGTGAGGTGCGAGGCGGTGGGAGTATCCGGGAGTTTGAGCAAGAAGGTTTGAAGAATCTTTGGCTTTTGTATGACAGGGCGCCAAGAGCTAAGAGCAAAGAGCTAAGAGCAAAGGGCTAAGAGCGTTGCCCTTAGCCCTTCGCCCTTCGCCCTTAGACCTTCGCCCTTAGACCTTACCGCGTGACTTTTTCGCCGTTACTAGGGAGATTCAAACGATCGCGGAAGAGGTTCAGCAGAAGTAAGGTGCCGATACCGCCACCGGCCTCTGAAGAGCCACCGGATGCCATCACGTCTGGTGTGATGCGAACACCCTTTTCGCCAATAACCTTCAGAGTCTCGACGAGAGCCACTCCCTGTGCGCCAAGCGCGTTGACTTGCTCGTGATATGCGACGCCCTGCGCTTCACCCATCAGCCGTACCTTTTCGGCCTCAGCTTTACCGGTTTGCAAGATGTAGTGGGCCTCGCCTTCAGCTTCTGCCTTTCGTTGCTCGGCACGCTTCGCGGCGATTTCAACACCAACGGTCGCAGCCATCAAATCTTTCTGATTGTCGGCTTGGGACTTTGTCCTCTCTAGCTGTATGCGCTTGTCTTCGGCCTCGCGTTGCGCATTGAACATGTTCTGTCGTTGCTCCGCCAGAATCTTCTCGGTCTGCGTCTTCATCAACTCTTCTGGCAAGTGGATGTGGCAGATAAGCACGTTAACTACGTCAACGTGATACTTGAGTAGATGAGCACGAACGCGAGCTTCGGCACGTTCCTGTTCTTCGTGACGATTCTGCAGATAGGCCATTGCCGAAGATTCAGACGCCTGGTTTCGGAAGATCGAGTCGATCAGCGGATGCATCACATTTTGAATCAACCGATCGATGCCTCCGATCTTCGCCACCATAAACGGCGCGTCTTCAGGCTTAACGCGGAATACGACACGAACTTCGAGTTGCATTGTGAAGCCGTCTTTCGAAATTACTTCAAACGGATTGAATGTGTTTGCGACTTCGCCGGCGGTCCATTCCACCGTCTGGTTGGTAGTTGGAATGATTATCGGTGTGATGGCGAGCGTGTTTACGTAGTACCGGCCCGGCCCAACGACCGTCTCCTGAATGCCGCGGTAGCCTTCTGGTACCACGTACGCTTCGTGCGCCCCTTCGTCAAGACGACGGTCAGCGGGGTCGCCGGTCATCAGATCCTGACGAATCTCTTCGACAGTTCGCCCATCATCAATCTTGTCGAGACGTTGCGCCGACTGTTCTGCCTGTTCCTGCTCCTCGCGCTCCATGCGCTGCCGAACCTTAGCAGCCATCTGACGACGAACGTCGTCTGATGGATCCTTACCGACGTTCGACACTACTACTGCGACTTCACCCGGTTTCACTTCCTTCGCTGTCTCAGGAATGACTTTGAACAGGAGTGGATTGATGTAGTAGGTGCCGGGAAGCAGAATGTCTTTTTGCGGACCACGTTGACCGCCGCTTCCGATAAACTCGTGGCCATCCTGGAAATTGTCATGGCCGGCAAAAGATTCCGCGACATAATCCTTTGGATTTAGCGGCGCACCATCGAGCGCTTCGACAAGACCAATCCCATTTTCATTTATCACCGTCGCATCAAAGAGTCGGACAGTGAACAATCCGGGCTTAACGTCTGAGCCGCCTTCAATGGCCACAGACTGCGTCAAAATGCGATAAACGCCCGGTGTGAGAATGTCGACCTGCGGTCCTTTCTGACCGCCGGAAGCAATGAACTGTTCGGCGTCCTGAAAGTTACGATGGTCCGTTATCGCCTTACCGAGCAAACGGCCAGGATCAAGTGGTCCACCGTCGGCGGCGGTTATGACACCCACTTTACCTTGAGGAACGACTGTCGCCTTGGCGACTGAAACACGAAAGAGATACGGATGGATGGGCCAGAGACCTGGCGGTAGTGTGCGCAACTGGATGCCTTTCACACCGCCGCGTTTAATGAATGCAATTGGATCCTGAAAGTTGTTGTGCGCGTTTTGCGCGCGGTCAGGCGCGAAGATACGCCCAGGGGGCATTGGCTCACCGTCGACAGCCTCGATGATCCCCATCTCATCAGCGCCGATTTCAATCAGCGGCACTTTGCGAACGACGCGTTCGAAGGGAAATTTGATGAGGTGCAGACCGGGTTTCAAAACATCAGCCTGAATACCAACTTCACCCTCCGTTGCGACTACCCGTCCTTGAGGCATCTTCGCGCCCAAATATCGGCGCTCCTTGATTGCGATCTCGCGGGCATCGACGTTGACGAAAATGCGTCGGATGATCACAAGAAAGACGATCAATAGAAACAGGCCAAGCAGAGCCAACGGTAATAAAGTGACTAAATCAAGTTTTTCCATAGTGATTCTCTTTCAGTGCAACTGTGGGTTCAGTTGACGGTTAGTTGGTTACGTTGGTTTCTTCCAGTTCCCGTCGTGCGGATGCGAGGCTGCGTTTCAAGATGAAACCAGCGCCGGAACTTCGACTGGAAGAGGAGAGTACCCAGAATTCTCCATTTAATAAAGCGATTAACTCTGTCGCAGTCATATCTTGCAGTTTTCCCTGGCGCCAGAACTGCAAAGCGCGCTCAGTGGCAAGCAAGTAAGTTTCAGGATCGTCAGACAAAGCCGCGATGTGCAGTGTCTTTGTGGTTGAACTTTTGTCGGGAGCTTTCTGCCAGGAATCAATACAGGCAGCCGCCAGTGTTTTATTCACTCGCCACTCGTTTCGGGTCACGTGCGAAATCAGTGAAAGAAGCTGTCCGTCGGATTTGGTAGATCTAACGAGATCTGTTAGCACTTGATCATAAAGGTCGTCATCCTTCAGCTGGCGGGCTTTTAGTAACGAGGATCTATCTCCGGCGGCAGCTTGCGCCAGCAAGGATTCACGAAGTCGATCCTCGACTAACATTGTATCGATTTGTACTTGGGTTTCAGGTTCGCCAAACAAAGCTCGCGGTTCAGGTGGTGGTAACTCGTGTACCTCGAATGTGCTGGTGGTTTTTTGCCAGAAGTAAACGGCCAGAACTAGTAAGCCAAGAATTAAGGCGGAACTGATGAGAATGGTGATCATCGGCGCTGGCTTCGGAGCATTTTGTTAAATCCGTCGCCGCGTATTTGTTTATACGTGCGAGGATTGGAAAAGTTCAGAAGGTGCGTTTAGTAACCAATCGACGCAAGCTCACATGCGAACCTGCGTTAAATTGCAGGTAAGGAAGGGCGGCTTGCCCCCGCCCAAGTTCCAGCTGCACTCAACATTGAGCTAAATCGGAACTTGAGCGGGGGCAAGCCGCCCTTCCTTACCTGCAATTTAACGCAGCATGCATATTCCTTCTCACGTACCAGGCTTTAATGCATTGAAGAACAGTGGGTAAGTCGCCAGAGACTGGCCACGGTATTGGGGGCGGAAGCCGAATAAAACGATTCGACCCTTTCCCATCTTTACTTCCAGGAGCGCAGCTTTGCCTTTGATTCGATTTCCGCCAAGCAGCCAACCGGAAAGAAGCGGATCACTTACACGCGGGTACCAGGCAATGACCTTAACCTCACTCGCAGGCACTGAATACTGATTTGCGGTTGCTGCGTTGTCGATCACTTCAAACACGGGTGACTCTTCAGCCCACGCGATTGATTCCTTCGGCATACCTTGAGCGATCGCATGCGTGGTGTCGAGTTCGATCCGAAGTATTGAGCCGGGTACATAGAACTCTGTTCGCGGTAAGCCAGCAACGACGTTCTTGATTGGCAGTTTGAATTGTTCGATGGCGAAATCGGAGGCCCGATTAAGACAGACAAGTACGCCACCATCCTCTACGAACGAGCGAAACGCTCGTACCCCTTCTGCGCCAAGTCCGCCGGTAAGTTCGGGCGGCATCGCACCGGACCGGTAGCCATTCAGGAGCGTGCGAGCGGCCTGATCTGGAACAATGATAACGTCGTATTTATTGCTTAAGGTCTGCGATCGGACTTCAGAATCTCTAATTGTCGAAAATTTCGGCGTTGATTCATCCGGTGGCTCATCTGGAAAATGAGTCCCGTTTTTGAGCAGAATAAAGCGGGTCCACCCTGCGTCAATAGCTGGAACCGAGGATTCATACAACCCGAGTCGCTTCGTAGTGTCATACGACGGCAGCGTATTGTCATCGCACCACTCAGCAGCCCTGCATTTGAACGGAGCATAAATTGGTCGAATAACAACATTAGTCAGCATGGACAACGTATGCGCCGTGACGTCATAGGGGGCGATGGGCCGACCGGATTCATCGCGGAGGTTAGGATAGTGCTGACGCTCAAGCAGCGCCTTGGCAAATGCTCCATACGGTTGGGCAATAGGTATGAATTTCGAAACTGAGTTTTTTGTTGTATGACACCAGTCAATGTCGACACCTGCTTTGAACAGCGCGTGATCCAGAGTCAGATGATTACCATCGGAATACCTGAGCTCAAAGCCCCATAATTCGCCTTTCTTTCTCGGTCTCACGGCGTTTCGCCCTACCTCATAAAACCGGTGCAACCACTGTTCACGATGCTCCGCAGCATGGCGTAACAACAAAAACGCGGCTGTCGTCATGTTATTAGTGATGTCGCGGAGGTGCCATTCACCGCCGCGCCACAGTGGCCCAAAGTTTGGCGATTCTTTCTTCGGATCGTAACCTTCACGCGAAGTCAACTCCTCAAACTTCAGAGTGATTGGTGTTGCGATCTTCGCTGATGCTGTCTCCGATAGAATGCGAACACCGCCGTGATAATGTGAATACGCGCGAGATGGTGACCAAGCATCGTACGTGGAGTTTGTAGTAATGCCCTTAAAACCTCTTGCCCGCATCTCAGCAGCCATCCAGTTGCCGAGTTCCGTATAACCTTCAACAATCTGCTTTGGAACATTGGGCTCGACCGGCTGCATGTATGGCGGCAGGAATAAGCGAGAGCCGAATGCGCCTTGCTGATGTATGTCGTGGACAATCTGCGGACGCCACACGTTGTGAATCTTGTCGACAGTGATTTTTGTTTCAACCTGCGTGAACGCATACCAATCGCGATTGTCGTCATGACCAGTGTACTTGTGATACAGCTCAGGCGGATCGGTGCCTTCATAAGGAGTGCCCAGGGTCTTGTCGTACCAGTTCTTAACGATGTCTACACCGTCAGGATTTAGTGAGGGCACCAGTAGGATGATTGTATTCTCAAGAATGTTTTGTATCTCAGGTTCATTTGAAGATGCCAAACGATGCGCGATCAGCATGCTTGAAAGGTACGAGCCGACTTCTGTTGAGTGAATGCCGCAGGTGATCAAGACAATGGTTTTACCTCGCCTCATCAACTCTGCTGCTTTTCGATCGCGAACGGCAGGCGGTCCAAGCTTTCTGGGATCCGCGAGTTGTTCCTGAATCTTTCTGTATTCCTCGAGGTGCGCGAGGTTTTCAGGAGAACTGATGGTCGCCATTACAAATGGCTTGTCCATCGTCGATTTACCAAGCGCTTGAAACATCACGCGATCGCTGGCGCGGTCGAGACGATCGAAATATTCGAGCACCTGACTCCAGCTCGCGAGCTTGCGGTCGTCACCCGGTTTGAATCCCAGCACGTCTTCGGGAGCTGGAATCGTTTGCGGGCTGCTGAGTACTCGTTGATTCAGAGGCAGATCGCGAACGTATAGGCACGTCAATCCCACAACCAGCAGCAATGAGGCGAGAATTCTCTTGTTCATTTGGTTAGGAATAACTTTGGAAACTGTTTGAAGCGTGGAGAGTGTACCAAAGTGGTTCCCCTTAGCAGTAACGTTAAAGAAATTGTTCAAGTCGATACTGGGAGCGCGGACGTCCTCGTCCGCAACGCGACGCAGTCGCGCAAGTTTTGTTCGCTTCGTTCATGCGGACGAGGACGTCCCGCTCCCAGTAACGAGTTGCCGCATTCCATCTATCTAGCTTACTAAAGGGCGACCTATCAAAACACGACGCATTAGGCATTCAAGCGTATCGGCTATTTCCCGCATTAAACCTTGGGCGCCACACATCGGTTTAAGCCGCGGTTTTACGCTGTTCAGCTGCTTGCCCACAGGCCATCGGCCGTGTACAGTAACCGCGTTTCACCCCTACGCACTCCCCGTTATTCAAACCTGTTGGAGGTCAAAGCCGGATGTCGACTGAAAGCATCCCTGTAAACGAGTACCCAGACCGTATCGGATTCAAACCTGACAATCCATATCTTGCGGAGTTCCGCCCATACATACCTGCGGGCGTAAAGCTACGGGAGTTAACGCTGATACCGCTCTTTGTCGGTACCGTACTCGGGATCATATTCGGGGCATCGTCACTCTATCTGGTTCTAAAAGTTGGTCTCACCGTCAGCGCTTCCATTCCGGTGGCCGTCATTTCGATCACCCTCTTCAGAGTCTTTTCTAAACTCGGATTACGCGACGCGACAATCCTTGAAAACAATATCGTCCAAACGGCAGGCTCCGCAGGCGAATCGATCGCTTTCGGGATCGGCGTGACAATGCCTGCGATTCTCATTCTCGGATTCGATCTGGAACTAACTCGCGTCATGTTAGTCGCAACGCTCGGAGGACTTCTCGGAATCCTCATGATGATTCCGTTGCGTCGAGCGCTCATCGTCGCGCAGCACGGTTATTTGAAGTATCCAGAAGGAACAGCCTGCGCCGAGGTACTGAAAGCGGGAGCATCGGACGAATCGAGAGCTGCCGCCGCGGAAGGCGCCCGCGATACAGGTGTAGTCGATGAGGCAACTACCGGCGGCAAGACAATCATTGCGGGGTTTGGACTAGGTTTCGTTTATTACGCGTTGGAACAGGTATGGAAGACATGGAAGGAGTATCCAACCAAAGAGTTTCCTAAGCCTTTCGAAGGTGCGTCAGTATCACTCGAGAATAATCCGGCATTGCTGGGTGTCGGATACATCATCGGGCCTCGCATCGCATCGATAATGGTAGGCGGCGGCGTCCTTTCGTATTTGGTGCTCATTCCCGCCATCAAATACTTCGGAAGCGGATGGACAACTCCATTGGCTCCAGAGACAGCTCATTTGATCAAGAACATGACTGTCACGCAGATCCAGAAGACCTACATTCTATACATCGGAGCAGGAGCGGTGGCGGCTGGAGGAATCATCAGTCTGTTTCGATCGTTGCCCGTCATCTGGAGTGGCTTGAAAGGTGGACTTGCCGATTTGCGTGGTGGCGCTCGGACAGACGCTTCGGGAGCTCCCCGAACTGATCAAGATCTCTCGATGAAATTCGTCGTGGGCGGGATCATATTGCTGCTCATAGCGATCATGGTTGCTCCCCAACTAAACCTGCAGTTCAACATTCTCGGCGCGTTACTCATCGTGGCGTTCGGTTTTCTGTTCGTCACAGTTTCTTCCAGACTAACCGGTGAAGTTGGATCTTCTTCAAATCCAATTTCAGGAATGACCGTCGCCACGCTTCTTTTGACGTGCCTGGTCTTTCTGATTATAAAATGGACGGCTCCTCCATACTTTGTTACTGCACTTTCAATCGGTGGGATTGTTTGTATCGCCGCTTCAAACGGTGGAACAACCTCTCAGGATTTAAAAACTGGCTTCCTCGTCGGTTCCACTCCCAAATATCAACAGATAGCGATCCTGGTTGGCGCGCTTACTTCAGCGTTGGCACTTGGGCCCATCCTCTTGGCGATGAATCAGTCTGGGAGCATCTATGTTCCTGTTGCTCAGTCACAGGATTTCACGTTTCCAGCTGGTTTCCATTTCACCTCTGATCAATATGTGGTGAGCGGCGGCCAACCGAAGCGTGAACGATTGCAAGGCGGCCAAGCCAGTTCTGATGCCAACGACTACTACGTTGTTCACAAGACTACGACGGAATATGGGCCTGCGGGCCGTTACTTTGTGAATGATCAAGGCGTTCCAGTCTATTTGGCTGACCCTGGAATTAACGGTGTGTACGACAAAGTGCCGGGGACGAATCAAACCGTAGCAAAATTCACCGCGCCTAAAGCCACACTGATGTCATACATCATTAAAGGCATTCTAAGCCGACAGCTCCCGTGGGGGTTGGTGTTACTGGGCGTGATGATCTCAATCGTGCTCGAATTGGGCGGTGTTCCGTCGCTCGCATTCGCTGTAGGTGTGTACTTGCCGTTGTCCACATCCGCACCAATTTTTGTGGGCGGCGTTGTGCGATGGGCTGTTGATAAATACCTACGCAAGAAGCCAGAACATCAGAACCTTACAGAAGAGCAGATGGCTGCTGAGACTGATAAGAGTCCGGGTGTGTTATTGGCGTCAGGTTATATTGCTGGTGCGACGCTCGCCGGTGTGGTCTATGCATTCCTCAATTTGAAGGAAGGCATCGTCGCCAAGTTAAAAGTATTTGAGGAATGGGCGACAGTGCACAATCGATTCTTCGAAGGACCCAATTCCGACTTGCTTGGATTGATTCCGTTTTTAATCCTGACCGTCTTACTGTACCTTGTTGGACGTGAACTGGTGCTTAAACCTAAGCCTTACGTACAACGAAGCGATTAAGCATCTTTCGGAGCTATTCAATCCCTAAGGAAAAATCGGGGCGCGCTGCTAAATACGGGCGCGCCTTTTAATCCAGTATAGGTAAAGTTGATGTTCGAGAGGATTGTCAAATCTAAACGTGTGGTTGTCCTGGTGTTAATAGTCGCCTTTTCGTTGATAGTGGTCGCGCAAACTCCGCAACGCTCCCCATCAGACACGCTGCGTGAGTTTTATCGCCTGATGCGCGAGAAGAAGTTTCGCGAAGCTTTTGGAATATCGATCTACCGCGGGGCGATTGACGGACTCTCTGCGCAGGAGTACGAAGAGCTGCGTCCCGATTTTGAAAGGATGGCGGTTGCCGTCAGCGAGAAAATTCCGGAGAAGGTTTCTATAACCGGTGAACAGATCAGTGGCGACACGGCTACAGTGTTTGTGAACGTGCTCGACAGTGACGGTAAGCAGAAAGTTGAACCAGCCTCGCTGATCAAAATCGACAGTGCCTGGGTAGTCGGCGACCGCGAAAATTTGGAACTAGTAAAGAAGGCCGGCAAGCAGTTTTTCTTTGAAGCCCGTATCAATGCCCACCAGAGCGATGTTCAGGACATGATGACGCGAATTTCCCTCGCTCAGGTGGTCTATAGCCAAGGGCACAACGGACAGTTTGGCAACCTCGCCGAGCTTGTTGCCGCCGGCTTGGTCCCCAAAGACGTTGAGGGTACTGATTCGACTGGCTATCGATTTCAGGTCAACAGATCGGGCGATGGTAAGACGTGGTACGCCACAGCTGAACCCGCGGAGTACGGAAAAACAGGCAGGCTTTCGTTCTATCTGGATTCCACAGGAGTTAGAAATGGAGATACGGGTGGGAAACCTCTGATGCCGAAGCCTTAATTGGTACCGAACCTTCCCGACTTATTTCCGGCGCAGCAAAAGTCACATTACCGCCAAACGAGCAGAAAACGCTACAGGTTACATTGAATCAGCCGTAAATCGCCTCGCATTCCGTCGTTTAGAACGCTTAGCCGACGCGCCAGTACTCAATTACTGAACGGGAGCGAAGCGACCGATTTAACTAACGAAACCACTGAAGATAACGTGAAATCGGTTGCTTCGCTCCAGTTCTGTGCGTACATGGCCAAAACGGTGCGGTCTGGTCTGCCAACAACTTCTTGAGCGCCGACATTCGTCCGAAATAGCTATTGCGCCATGGGCTCGCGTTTCTCTAGAATGAGAATGCGAAGACCCCCTTTCGCCTCCCGACTATTGCCCTTCCTCATTGTCCAGAACACCGCGGGTTATGATATGTCCGAGCTACCTCGCAGAATAGCGGCCCAGCTCCGTCGCTTCGTTCTCAATCGGCGCCGGTCTAGACGTGCGCGAACTCGCCTCGAATTTAGTTTGAGCATTGAAGATCCGCGAGCACGGCGCAACGGTTTCCGCAGAGTTCCTCCAATGAACGGCCACACGCTCGACGTGAGTACAACAGGTCTTGCCTTAATCGTTCCCGCAATTCGAATCGGTGAGCACTACTTAGCCGGAAACGATCGTCGTTTGTTCTTGCGAGTCGAGCTGCCGGACGGAGCAGTCGAGATTACGGCTATCCCGGTGCGGTACGAAAGTCTCGAGGAAGACCCGAATGAGAGTGGTTATGTGATTGGCACACACATTGAAAGCATGAACGACACTCATCGCGTGCGGTTTGATAAATACGTCGCGGCCCTTTTGAAAAAGCAACGCTCATCGTCCTATTCAGTCGAATAGCAACCAACCGAATGCATCGGGAACGTGAAAGTTAGGTTCCTCGGTTTTCGTTGGTCTCCAGGCCAGATACCGGTCTCTAGGATCTGGGCCCACACACCTGAATAAATTGACCCGCCACAAGTCTCCTGCCGACGGCTCTGGAATTTGCCTGCTCCAGGGAATGGTGATTTCGATCGCTACCTTGTCGTACACAACCCTCGCAGTCGTTTTCATCCCTGAAGAATAGTCCCATTCCGTCTGACGACCTGCTGGCGTCAACGTAATGGCCAGATCGACCCATTCACCTGTGGGAGCGGCCTCAAATTCATAGTATTTAGAAGGCTTGATTACATCAGGTGCGAGGAAGATCTCACAGACGTCACGATCCCAAATGCCGAGTGTTTTCTTGTCAGTCACCGGCGCATTGCCGATCACGAGGGGCTCGTGCTGTTCGCAAAGGAATCTTGCGTGCAATCCTTCCATTGACCAGCAAAGGCGAACACCGGCGTGTCTTTCGGGAGAGGCAGCTTCTCCTGACCATAGGTGTTCAATAAAGACCGGCGGCGACTGATCCCAAATTTCTGAGTCGTCGATCGATGGAGGGCTCGATACAAAACGCGCAACGACGGTGGCCTCTTCGTTCATTGTTCGAATCCTTACAACAAACCTCGAACCCAGCCACCATCAACGGGCAAAGTTACCCCGGTAATGTAAGAAGCTCTTTCGGATGCCAGAAAGGCCACCGCAGAACCGATTTCGCTCGGATCCGCCAACCGTTTCATTGGCGCTTGTGAGGCCCAGAGCTCAATCATTTCAGCCTTTGATTTTCCCAAGGCACGACCACGCGCTTCTGCATGTTCGTCCTGCCGTTCTGTCAGCGTATACCCTGGAGCGACATTGTTAACGGTCACATTGTCGATGGCAACTTCGTTAGCAACACTCTTAGCCCAACCCGTCAAGCCGGGGCGTACGATGTTTGAAAACAGCAAACCATCGATTGGCTGCTTTGCTGAGACTGAGGTGATGTTGATGATGCGACCCCATTTCCGTTCACGCATGCCGGGTAGGACAAGTTTAGCAAGCCTTATTGCCGAGAGAGCTGTCAGGTCAAATGCGGCACGAAAGGTTTCGAGGTCTGCGTCGGCGAACGACGAGGCCGGTGGACCGCCCGCATTGGTAACGAGAATATCTATTTTACCGGCTTGGTCCTTCGCGAGCTTTACGAAGCATTCGGCCGCTACTGCGTCGGTTACATCAGCTTCGATCCCGGCAACGGTTGCGCCAGTCTCATCATGAATCCGCCGAGCTGCTTCACTGGCTCGCGCCGCGTTGCGAGAACAAAGAAATACTCGCGCTCCTTCACGGGCTAACTCGAGAGCGCATGCGTAACCGATACCCGCACTTGCGCCACTGACGAGAGCGACGCGATTTTCGAGGCCTAGCTTCATGTTTGACAAAGGGGCCAAGAGCAAAGAGCAAAGAGTAAGTCTGGTTTGATCTTACCGCTTTGCTCTTTGCGCTTTGCGTTTCTACGGCGCGCCTACGGCTCCGATACACATCTCTATAAGCTTCTCAGGATCGTCGCTTTTGAATAGAACAGCCTTTCCACGTTTTCCGAACTTTTCGACGAGGTAGTCGACTTCGTCTGCCACGCCACCGCTTCCAGTCAAACAACCGATGATCTTTCCTTCATCGTGAGCAATTGTGAACTCATTCAGGGAGCCCATCGCACCGGCGATGAATAGCACCACATCAGCGGACCGAACTAGAACAACATTGCGACCTTTCAGGCCAAAACCCGTATAAACAATCGCATCGCAAGCGTCTAACGGCAACTTGTAGCTTTCAACGTGTTCAGTTGCATTACTTGCCGGCGAAATTCCGATGTGAAACGTACCAGCGGTATGTGCTGTTTGGCCCACGAGGTAAACAATTCCCGTGGTCGCTCCTGTCAAAAGAATTAGCTCGCGTTTCGCGATTGCGACCGCCAGACTCTCGGCTTTTTCTGTTAGGGCGGAGCGAGTCTCCGGTGAACCCGTTTCTGAGGCTGAACCCATCACACCGATTCTTAAACGCATGTTTGGTTCACCATCATCTATGCCGAATGCTCCCCGGCAAACACTGATGTCGGCTCATCACTTGGTTCCTCAGGTAGTGGTATCCCTTCTCGGTCCCACCATTTATAGGTAATGAACCACACAATGCCTGGAAGCATGAAGAATACACCAATTCCGATTGTTACTACGCGAGGGGGAATGCTAAACGCGTCGAGTAATTCTCCTGTCACGTAGTTCGATGCCGCCATTGTCAAAGTCAGTAGAGCAAGTTCCGCTGCGAACACTCGACCACGAAAGTTGTCCTCAACCGACCGCTGCAGTAACACGGTCGAGAATACCCAAAGAATACTACCGCCCATGTGCGCAATTCCGAGGACAATCAAGGCAAACACAAAGCTTTGCGCAGCGCCGAAGGCTACATAAAACACGCCACCGATTAGAAACGCGATGCCGATCGTGATCTGCATCCGCCGGTTGCCCTCTCCTGCAACACGGCGAGCGACGATTGGGCCGACAGCTGTACCAATCCCCCGTGCTGCAAACAGGACACCGATGCCAGTGGCTGCGCTCTTCCCCACAGGAAAGATTCGTTCGCCAAAAACTGCGAGCAACGTCAAGATTCCGCCGCCGAGCCCCCACGCGGGCTTCACCATCAGCAGCGCAAACACGCGAGCTCGGTTTTTAACGTATCTAACTCCCTCGATCGTGTCCGTAATTCCGAGAGCCTTACGCAAACCGAGTTTTTGTCGCTCCCGTGGCGGTCGTTTTGGTAAGTGCACTGTGAATATCAATGCCCCAGACATTAGATAGCTCAGCGCATCGAGGATGAATGCTGCGTTGGTTCCGAACCAACCCGTGATCAGACCGCCAAGTGCTGCGCCCAATGTCAGCATAATTGACCATGTAACGGATGAGATTGCGTTGGCTGCGACAAGTTCTCGATCGCTGACTATCGAGGGTATCGCGGCGGTTTTGGCGGGCTCGAAAAATGTTGATAGACCCAACTGAAAGACGGTTAGGACGTAGATAATCCAGAGTTGGTCAGCGCGACGGACAAACAGGAA
>Ga0114129_10001050_pt1 | contig 36211 bp, 37 predicted proteins | sample RhiMetdeltSRZDD1_FD_80071 | JGI IMG/M metagenome (GOLD analysis project Ga0114129, IMG submission 80071) | Populus rhizosphere microbial communities from Tennessee, USA - Rhizosphere MetaG P. deltoides SRZDD1 (version 2) (version 2) | ecosystem: Host-associated > Plants > Roots > Rhizosphere >...
TATTATCCCGTTTTCACCAGCAAGTTTTAGATATTGCAGACCATCGCTATTGGAAGTCATGGCAAAGCTCACTCCATCAGCTACCTCCAAATTAGCATCGAGTATGTATTCACCATTGCCAAGATTCGCAAGAATTTCAGTATCATTTATGGTCTGGGCTACATCTGAAAAGGAAGAATTGCAGTTTATGGTGATAGTATTTTCTCCGCTACCATACTCTATGCATGCTAGTTCTCCCGCTTCAGCTACAAAGGTGACGTGATGCAGTTGCTGATACAGCAGTATCAATTCTGTAAGAAGGAAGAGAAGGATAACAGCGCTGACAGCTGCAGAAGTCTTGTTAAGATTGGTCATACAACTGTTACTTTGACCATCTTATTGATGTTCTAGAACTTAAATATACCTTCTTCTCCTACTAGAAGAAAATATAACTTAAGTAGACGCATAGGCAATGACTAAACAGAATCAGTTATGTCCCTTTGAGGTAAGCAATCAAGGTCGTAACCTATTGTAGAATAAAGACTCTATCAAGCAAATAATTTTTTTTCTCTGATTTTGTTCTTTTATCCCACCAAGCACTACATTGTAACGATAGAGGTTCTTCTTATAATAATAATCACATGGCGATATTTTCGATAAAAACGTGAACGACTAAAGCTGAAAGATAGTAAGACCCTAAAGCTTATCAAACATTGAGGGCATTAGAGTTACATGTTGATTTCATCAACATTGGTAGCGCAAACAATCCAATCAATATTAGTGTTATGACTATTCCATCGAGAATGGGCAATTGTCTTCTGCCGCTACTTTTTGTTGTTGATTTTTCTACCTCACCTCTCTTGGCCATGTTGGAGTTGCTGTTGCCTCTTCTTCTCACTACGCGGCAGGATTTGTTATTGTTGTTGTTGCTGCTGTGAGTAAAATCCTCAGAAGAAACTTTTCAGTAACTGTCAAAGATATATAGTGCAGAGAATATTGGAACGGACTTGCAGCCCTATATCCGGGACCGCAAGTGTTTGCAGTTTGTATTCACAGAGGTTGTTATTCCTGATAGCCCTTCCTCTTATAGTGTTAGTCTAACTACCATCATTATTATTATCAATATGATTAGACCTTTACTACAAGGTAAGGTTATAGCAAAATCTAAGCTTTAGTTTGTTTGATTTAAGAAAAGAAAAAAATGTAAGTTAGAAGTCAGCTCACGCTGACTGTTCCAATCATATTTGGATGCAATATACAGAAGTAGGGGTATTCGCCTGCTGCCGTGAATGTGTGCTCAAAAGTGGCAGCTGGAGCTAGTATGCCAGAGTCAAACGTGCCATCTGGTGTTACATTTTCACCGGATGTTGCAGTGTGTGGTTGTGAGTCATCATTTGTCCATGTTACTGTAGCTCCCGCGCTGACTTGAATTGGGTTCGGTTGGTATGCATCAGTAGTCAGGCTTGAAGAACCTTGGACTATGGAAACGCTGGTGGAACCGCCAGTAGCGCCTGTATTGGTGGCATTAGTTGCATTTCCTGCTCCAGTCATAGTTGCATTAGTTGCATTACCGCCGCCTTCTACTGTAACTCCTTGCGCCCTTACATAATGTGGCGTACTCATAGCTATCAATGACGACACGCTGAACGATAGCAGCAGAAGTGCCAAGGTTGCAAGCGTCGCTTTATTTTTGCTCTTCACTAGCATGAGAATTTAAACAAGAGTCATAGTTTTTAACGGTTGTAGTTATGAGTTAGAGTATCAATTAATGAATCTTCGCGTCATAAAAATAGAGACCCAAGTAAAATCTGATTTCGTATCTAGACGTTTCCTTTTTGTTAAATCGGCTTGTTTTAAAATAGTGTACTGGATGGGAATTCTAATTCTCTTGAATCCAACTCGTGCTAGGAAACATTTGTTTCACCTCTTTTGCGTTTGATTCATTCGAGCAATTTCAAGAATCCATATTGATTATCATGCAATGCAAGCTTGCTAATGGGTTTTCACTTGCTCCAGCGAACTTTAGCTTCTTGCAGCATATACTGCAGTAGCGGCACATCATAGAGCGCTCTCTATTGTTCTTCGAGAGTATCTTGCTATTTGTAGCAGCTGCAGCTGAAGTCATTCTTCTATAGCATCAAGCTCCTGATGGGTGGTAATGTCATGACTAGCACTAAAAGGAGAGATCTATTGTCTAGATGGCGCTAAATTAAGACAAGAAAGTAGTTTTGTTATTGTTAGCAGTAGGTTTGTTGGCATCACATTTTGCAACATATTTGAACGATTCCTAGTCGCCTTGCGATTTGAATAGGGTTACCTTTTTTATATTATTACTTTTCCTTGTTTCCTTGACAGTTGGATTTGCCTCGCTTTATTCACATAAGACGTCAGACTGTTTCAGCACTATCATCACTTAATGTCAAGCTAGTAGCTGAGGAGATTGACAAGATTTTTCCAAGCAACAAGATAGACTTCAGACCGCCGTTCCCACATGAGAATAAGATGGTAGAGCAGGCAAGAATAGTAGACCTCAAACAGCCCTTTGAAAAACAACGAAACCATGGACATGACAGCAGCGGTAGTATCAATAAGTTAGAAATTCCGCTATATGACGGCTTTGTTATGCAGAGGATATTTGCAGAAATTATACCTATTTCAGAAATGAGCCTAGATCATATCCACATCATATTCACTGCGCTTTTGCCTTGCACCTTTAGCGAAGATGACTGGCGCTACCATGGTCGTGCTGTCATATGCGGCACACCTTCAATCATTTCTACAACAGGCATAGTCGAGGCTCTAGCAAAGCCACGAGAATATTATCTTTCTCAGCCCGTGAGTAGGATAGAAGATGTTGCTAATTTGAAGAAAAAATTTGCAGGAAGGTTCATTGACTATGATGATGAGGAAAAAATTACTGCAGCATCCATAAATTATGTCCTGCAGGCGATATTCTTCTTTATTGCTGAAGGGGAACCTTTTTGCACTGACAAAGATTGTAGACTATTTAACGCGCACTGGCAGGAGGATCTGATACATACGATTGAAAAACGAATGTTATGCCCCTATCACAGAAACATGGCAAATAAATTTTCTTAGGTCAGTCAAGAGATAATTGGAAGATTTTAGCTATTCGGGTCCATTATATTTTAGTTTGAGGAGCTTATGATTTATTTCGCCTTTCATGTAAGGCTATTTTTCATTTTTTACCTGGGTTCCGAACGAATTATTAAGAGGTGTAGAAATTGTCACTTTGTAATTTGTCCGACAGCCAATCAGGCAGTTTTAGGGATCAGAAGCACTTTGACGTAGTTATAATTGGTTCTGGACCCGCAGGCTATACTGCCGGTATTTATACCTCTCGTGCCAATCTGGGAACTCTCATTATATCAGGCACTCTGCCTGGTGGCCAGCTTATGACTACGAGTGAGGTAGAAAATTACCCTGGCTTTCCAAACGGCATATTTGGACCTGAGTTGATGATGAACATGCGCCAACAAGCAGAAAGATTTGGCGCAGTAATTGTCGATGACGAGGTACTCAAGGTTGACTTCAAGAAAAGACCTTTTACAATCACAACTCATGCTGAGACGTATACTGCAGAAGCAACCTTAGTCTGCACAGGCGCGTCTCCCCGAAAGCTTGGTATTCCTGCAGAACAGCAATTTAGCGGCAGAGGTGTCTCATATTGTGCGACTTGCGACGGCCCATTCTTCAAAGGCGAAAACATTGTAGTCGTCGGTGGCGGCGATACTGCAATGGAAGAAGCAACATTTCTTACAAAGTTTGGTAGGTCAGTAAGAGTAGTTCACAGACGCGATTCATTGCGCGCTAGCAAGATCCTTCAGCAAAAGGCGCTTGAAAACCCTAAGATTGACTTTATTTGGAATAACGTTGTAGCAGACATCAAGGGAAACAATAAGATTTCAACCGTACTAGTCAAAGACATCAATACGGGTAAGGAAAGACTTATCGAAACAGGTGGCTTATTTGTGGCAATAGGCCATGAGCCGAATACTGCGATTTTCAATGGACAACTCGAGCTCGACGATAAGGGCTATATCATCCTCAAGCAACACACAAGGACCAGCGTTGAAGGTGTGTTTGCAGCTGGAGATGTTCATGACTATAGATACAGACAGGCCGTAACTGCGGCAGGTTTTGGTTGCATGGCAGCAATTGATGTAGAAAAGTGGCTTTCTGAAAGAAAACATAGTTGAAAAGATCGCAGAATATAACCATGCGTGGTGTTTTCTACAGAGAGCAGAAGTTGTGCCAGCTGGCTTATCAACTCATGCCCAGAGAATATGTCTTGTCATGAGATACTTCATGTTCTTCACGTCTTGAAGGCATTTTATGGAGTAATACAGGTAAGATTAGCCTTCAAGTCATAAATAAGCCACATTTGGCAGATATTTTGCACTCTTAAGGGCCTTGTCATATTCCTGCGCGGTCAGGATTTTTTCTCGCAGGTAAAGGCTCCTGAATTTTCTGCCATCATCTGCGAAAATGCCAACAACAATACCATGGTCTAGGTCATGCGCCATCTTCAACATTGAAGTCATAACGGATCCTGACGAAGGACCAACAAGCATAGTCTCCTTTTCCACAAGCTGCCTTACCGCTTCAAATGAGTCCTTGTTAGTTGCAGTCATCCACTCGTCTACTACACCCAGGCGCCGTTTGAAAAGCTCTGGGATTGCGGATTCTTCAAAGTTTCGCAATCCCTGCAGAAGATGGTTCTTTTGTGCCTGTATGGCGATAACGCGGATGTCTCTGTTCTTTTCTTTTAGAAATGTTCCAGTGCCAGTTATTGTCCCCCCCGTTCCACAGCCAGTAACAAAGTGCGTCACGGTTTCGTCTGTCTGCTCCCAGATCTCAGGGCCAGTGCTCTCATAATGAGACAAGAAATTAGCGTCGTTATCATACTGGTTTGGCATGTAGTAAATATCAGGCCTTGGCTTTGAGATAGCCTTTGCAAGCGCAATACTCTGATCCGTGCCGGCGCCTACTCGAGGGCATAAATCATCAGATGTTTCATGAATGATTGCTCCCAGGTTGCGTAGAATATTTTTTGTTTCTTCGCTTACCTTTTCAGGAATAACAATTTCTACTTTGTAGCCAAGTGCAGAGGATATCCCTGCCAGCGCAATACCAGTGTTGCCGGATGAAGGCTCAATAATAATGCTCTTGTCTTTCTTCAAAGTTCCCATCCTTTCTGCATGTTTTATCATCCAGTATGCAGCCCTGTCCTTTACAGAGCCAAAGGGGTTATGCCACTCTAATTTAGCATACAGCTTGACATTCTCGGTAGAAAACGAGCCAAGCTCAACCAGTGGAGTCTGCCCAATTTGTTCTACAACATCAGGCCTTCCAACTAACGTCATCTCCCTTCTATTTCGCCTTCTTTATCACGAATTCAAGATCTTTATCATTCTTATTTAACGATATCAGTTGGTGTCCGTTGCGATTAACCCATCTCGAGATATCCTCCTCCGACTCGGGGTCATCTGCAACGATCTTGAGTGTATCGCCTATCTTGAGGCGCTCGACTTCCATCTTGGTGCGGAAGACCGGCTCAGGACAGTAAAGTCCCCTTACGTCAATTGACTTGGTAGCAGAATCACTCATAGTAACGAACCAGCTGAAATTATATAGTATCATAATATTAAGTGTTACAGTTTCTAACGGAAAAGATCTCGATCCTTTGCCCGAAGTAGAGATTTGATGGAGGCCTTTGATGTTTTTTCAAAGTTATAGCCTCGGATTATAGCCACGGGCGTACTTTCAGACTTACCCATTACAAGCTCAGACGCAGAAGCTATCTCATCTGCTACTGCAATTTCAGTTACTCTCAATTTTCTGCCATACATGTCATATGTTCCAATGTAGCTCTTAATCGGGTTTATTCCGGCTATGCCTATTGCAACATTTGTTTGGCCGTTTCTAAATGTTCGGCCGAAAGTATCGGTTATAATGACTGCCACATCCTTACCGACTTTTTTCTTTACTGCATGCCGGATCCTGCCTGCAGACTCGTCAGGGGCAAGAGGCAACAGCACTGCAGTATCACCTTTTACGTTGCTTTGATCCACGCCTGCGTTAGCACATACAAAGCCGTGTCTTGTTTCTGATATAATTATGCCATCTTTTGCACGTAAAATTTGTGAGGATTCCCTTAGTATCAACTCCATTATGCGTGGATCTTTATCATGTTCCTTTGCCATATTAATTGCCTTTGTAGAAGGCTCAATACTGTCAAGCTCTACAACACGTCTTTCTGCTTTTGATACAATTTTGTGTGTGACAACGAGTATATCGCCATACTGGATTTCTATTTGACTACGATCTATTGCTTCAAGGATAATTACGCTAAGATCGTTATGTATCATAATCTCATTTGAAATTCGAATAGGGATTATCTGTATCAACTGCACTGATTGAAAGATAGGAGTTAAAAAATGAGTTGGTTGCTAATGTCTCCTACTTGCTGCATTGATTAATACTGCCTCTCCAAAATTTTTCTTCAACAAGTTGAGGAGTAGGCTTAGGTCGCGCTTGTCAATGGAATCATCAGCTTTTTCCCTTACTATGTCCACAGGACAGAACCCTACAGTATAGCCAGCCAGAGTAAATAGCTTCAAGTCATTAGCACCATCTACCACCACTACTGTATCTTCCTTCCGGATGTCCCACTGCCTTATCGTGGATCTAATTGCAGCTGCCTTATCTGATGTAACATTAATTATTACATCCTCCAATTTGCCATCCTTAAACACTAATTCGTTAGAGAATATATTATCGATTCCAAGCTCGTCTTTTAGTCTGTCTGTGATTATTGTAAAACCACCAGACACTGCAATCATTTTCCATTCTGCCTTCTTGAGCGCAGAACAAAGCTCTTTTGCGCCCGGCATTAGTGGTAGACTCTCTCCTATTTTCTTGGCATCTTCATAACTAATGCCCCTCAACGCCCGCACTCGGCTCTTAAGTCCCTCTTCCCAGTCGATCTCTCCTCTGATGCCTGCGTTGGTGATGTCCCAAATCTCCTTCTCTTTTCGAGGACCCATGACCTGAGCTAAAACTGGAAGGTACTCAGCGTTAAGCAGAACACCCTCCACATCAAAGATAATCAGCATAGTATTTGCTTATGCAAAACAAATTCCTGTCAGTATATTAAGTTTCTCCACGTATTTTTATTTTTAGTACTGCGCCCTTATCATCTTTTGCCTCTTGTTGTTGAGGTAATCTGTTAACAGTACTTTGTCAATATCTGCAGGGTTGATGTAGTATGATCGCCCCTTGACATACTTTTCCATTTCATTGACATAACCAAGCAAAGAGTCCTCTTCACTTATCATTATAGTATCAATTTCAATATTTTTTGAATGGACTTTTTTAGCTTCCACAATAGTACGGTCGCCAATATATTGGTCTACTTGCCTATAACGGTAACAAAGGTAGACGAGCTCTCCTGATGCAATATCTAGATTCATGCTATGATCTTGCTTCACATCGTCAAGAGTTTGGCGGTCGGGCGTATAAAAGTGAGAATATGGCCGCTGTGATACAATTTTGTCTTGCTCGCTTTTGTTATCGATAAAACACGCGCTTGGATGACCATCAGTTACAAGCACTAGGCGCTTATTGCTCGCGCCGTCCTTTTGCAATAGTTTGCTTGCAAGCCTGAATGCGGCCTGGTAGTTAGTGTAATGCAAAAAGTCAGAGCCGGGCTCAAAGGTTTTTAGATAAGGTATGTCATGCGGTGCCACCTTTGATGCAAGCGCTCCAAACCCTACAATATAGACAGAGTCGGAGGGAAAGAAATTACGGTTCAGCAAGTAGAGACTCCAAAGTGCACGCTTGGCGGCCTCAATTCTGCTCATGTCTCCATACATTGATGAATAGCGCATTGTAGAGCTAAGGTCTATACAATATACTACTGCGACACGAACATCCTGTATCGTTTCATATTCTTCAAAGTCATCGACATCAATTTGCAGAGGCAGCTTTAGATTACCACCATCCTTTGCCGTACGCTGGATTGTGTTCAGCAAAGACTTTGGAACATTTAGCAACCTAATGTCGCCACCCAACTCATATTTTTTGGTAGTGTCCAACACAAGTGACCCCGATCCAAGGTTTTGTGACTCGTGAGTGCCGTATTCACCAGCCTTGAGTGCCTTCATTACGTCACTAAGTATCTTGCTGCCTATTGCAGTAAAGCCCTTAGCACTGAGCCATTTTGGAGAGTCCTTTAGATAGCCCTTTTGTATCAGATATGCAACTAATGGCATGCCAGAATCGTCTCGGCTATCTTCTCTTGAATCGTCCAGTGATCCCTTGGTCTGGTGCTGCTCGCTGTTTTCCTGTTGCTGATTTGAAAGTGAAGACATTACACCCTGAAGTGTCTGCTCAAGCTCCTGCAAACTAGGTGTCTTTTCCTTCAGCGCCTCTCTTCCTATTGCCTTGAACAGTCGGTCCATCAGATCTCTAGAGAGCTCCCGCTCATCTTGGCTATCTTGCCTTTGATCCTGACCCTCTCTATTGAGGGGAAAATATACGAATTTCTTACTGCCTAGGGCACGATTATGCGAGATCATAGATGTTGTTATCCTTTTTGTCCAAGAGTGGAGGCTGGGTGTGCCGGAGACCTTCAAGTATTACCTCAGTCACAGATGCCGTGAATTCCCCGTCAAGGTCCTCACTCAGAGATATATTGTCTGTTTTTATTCCAAGCTGCAGTGCCTGCTCAGTAAGCTGTTTTTGCTCTTCTTTTACTCTAGCAATAGTTTCATTTACCACCTGTTGGAGTGCTGGAAAACTAGACAGCTGAGACTCATAGTCGGAGTCAACACTTTTGTCACTGCGGCCATTCCCAACTATTGTTTGCGAAACCTGGAATGTCTTGTTCTTCGCAAAATCATTCTTGACTTTTGTCAACTGTTCTGGAGCTACCTTTTGGATGTATTCAACTGATAGTTCATTTATCACGCTTTCAATGATAGAATCGAGCACATTCTTTCGGTTCTGGCGAGTGTCTTCCATCTCTGCAAGTTCAAATTTAGATGATTGGTGGATGCAGTGAATGTCACAAAAGCGAGGGATCGCCTTAATGCCATATACAATGGAGCGAGTACGTTCCGCTTCTCCTATCATCATCTCCATTGAATGTACTGACATTCTAACACTGACTCCCTTATCGTGATTCACATCATGGTGCATACGAGTCATCTGCGTTATCTTGGCTATTGTTTTTATAATAAATGCAGGCAGCACAACATTCTTAGCATCTGCGATCTTTGCTTCCTGAATAATGATTAACATCTCCTCTTCTACCGTCCTAGGATAGTGAGTGTCAATGTGGCTTCTCAGCCTGTCAAATAATGGCTCGATTACCTTACCAGAATGGGTATAGTCAACAGGGTTTGCAGTTGCAATTATTCTGACATCAGGTTTGAAAACGATCGGATATGCCCCTGTAGTAAATTTGCCTTCTTGAAGAACACTTAGTAGGGAGACTTGCTTTCGGGGATCGAGCACAGGCAACTCGTCAATGCACAAAATGCCGTGCCTTGCCTGCAATAACTGACCTGCAGAATATGATTCGATATTGTAAAGCTCGATTCCCTTTTTGGCTATCTTTATTGCGTCTATCTGCCCAACCAGATCCTTGACTGAAATGTCAGGCGTCGATAGTATATACTTGTATCTGTCGGCACCACTTACCCAGTCTACCTTGGTCTCAAGCTTGTTCGCTCGAATAATATCCTCACATTCTGGCGACACCATGAATTCTGGCTTCATTCTCGAGATTTCAGTGTCGGTTATTAGTGCAATCAATTCATCTTCGGGAATCGCTGTAGGAATATCGCTTGTTATTGTACTCCTTACTATCGGAATTGGAGAGAGGAGGTTCTGTGCTATTGCCTCTGCAATCTTGGTCTTAGCTTGCCCTATCTGTCCAACTAACAACATGTCGTGATCCGAGAGGATTGCTCTATTGATGGCAGGAACTACATCATCATCGTAGCCGATTATGCCAGGGAATGGGTGTTCCCCTTTTTTCAGTTTGGCAATCAGATTGGTTCGCATCTGCTCTTGAACATTGACATGTTTGTAACATATATTGAGAAGATCACCAAGTGTTTTAATTTGCTTATAATCCTCGGGCAGGCCTGACATTATTTCACTATACTTTGGTTTTGAAGAGTAAGAGCGATGAACTGTTTCCTGTATCCTGTCACTCATATCGAAGATGGAGGTTTCTTAGTCAACACAGATTTAAAGATTGTTGAGAGCCAGTCAAGAATTTTATTGATAGTCATTTATGCTGGTTATAATATCCCGCCATAGTTGATCCGATGTAATTTAAAATGCTTGACAGCCAGTGACTATTTTGCATCATATTGCTACCCTTAACTCGTTATTACCCTCAATGAGAACTCCAATAATAAAAATTTTGATAGAAGCAATATACAAATTCAATCTTTGAGCCCTGAGGACCTATAGGACAACACCATAAGTCCACGAATCCAATTTACCGTACCCAGCATGGTTTTTATTGCGGACTATTGTTTTGTGATTTCGCTTTGTCTGCATCAGAATATAAGCACATTCTCAGAATCGCTGGTAAAGACATTGGGGGCAGTAAGAAATTGATAGTTGCCCTTAGTGAAATTAAAGGTGTGGGCTATAATTTTGCTCAAATATTGACTCAGTCGCTCAACATCAATCCTAATTTGCGTGTTGGCTTTTTGACTGAAAATGATATCAGAGAGATCGAGCAGGCGATCTCCAACCCTACTAAGGCAGGAATTCCACAATGGTACCTTAACAGAAGGAAGAACATGGATGATGGTTCTAACTATCACATGATAACCTCGGATCTTGATTTTGCTGCTTCAAATGATATTGAGCGCGAAAAGCTGGTAATGAGTTGGCGTGGATATCGACATATGTTTGGGCTGAGAGTAAGAGGCCAATGCACTAGAACCACAGGCAGAAGAGGAGGAGCAGTAGGAGTCAAGAAAGTTAAGGCGATGCCTGGAGCTGCACCAACAGCAGTTGCTGCTGGCGCAGGCCCAACCAGTCCAGCTCCAGCCCCACCATCAAAGGAACCGGATAAGAAATAGACAGTGGTGCTAGATGGGAGATCCTCGTAAGGCAAAAAAAACTTTCCACAGGCCTAGAATGATCTGGACCACAGACCAGTTAAATGCAGAACTGTACATCATGGGCTCTTACGGTCTTAGAAACAAACGCGAGCTCTGGAAATCAGAGACTGAGGTAGCAAGGATCAGGAACCAGGCCCGTGCACTTTTGGCACTTTCAGCAGAACTGAGGACAGAGAAGGAAAAGAGACTTTTGAATTTTTTGAACAGGCTGGGTCTTGCAAGAGAGGACGCAACACTCGATGACATATTGAACCTAAAAGTTGAAGATTTGCTAGAACGACGTCTTCAGACAATAGTCATGAAAAAGACGGGTACCAGCTCACCCTATCAAGCAAGGCAGATAGTTAGTCATGGCCATGTTTCTATAGGCAACCGCAAGGTAAACATACCAGGCTACATAGTGAAGGCGGAAGAGGAACACCAGATATTGGTACATATTGAAATCCCAGGGGCTACCGCAACGCAACCAGCATCAACATAATAGAATGAGGAAATAATAATAATATCATTTTTAGAATCATAAACTTAGGCATAATCTCGCATGTTTAGTGACTAGATTTCAATGCATATGAGACAAATGCAAAAGACTATTTCTGAATACAAGTTGTTAAATAGTGCCTGTATGAACCTTGTTAAAATTTGCTTGGATTTCGTGATCAAAATATTCAAAGTTCCGATATACCTTAACCAATGCAATAAATAGAATCTTACGAGTAGAGATATCAAATTCTTCTTTAGTTCATCAAAATAGGAAACTGCAGGCATTCGTCGAAAAAAATACACAGTCGTCATCCTTGTTAGAGAGACATTGAACTTTAACCAAGGTTTGTAAGGATAAAGAGAAATAACATAAAACTCTCCAAAAGCCAAAGACAGCCTGGCTTATTGCTACATATGAATCGAAGTAGGTAAAATGCGTCTTTGCAAGAAATGAAGATTCAAAAGAAGATTTCAGACTGAATACCTAAAGAAAAAAGAAGAAAAAAATTTATACAGGATATCTTACTGTGGATGCTCGCCTGCTGAAGTGCGGATACTACTGCCTGAGTAGGATCCTATTGGAACGTCTGGAAAGCTATCAGTCATTCTTTGCTCTGCAACTGCACCTGCCTCTGCTAATATCCTGTCTACTTCTTCACCGCTTGCGTCGAAGGCGAAAGAGGTGTGACCAAGGGATCCTGCACTCATCATAATATCGCCGAATACGCCATTGATTTCTCCAAGTTCTCTGTCTACTTCCGGCATTACGCCTCCAAGCCCAGTCCTCACTTTTGTTAGGGCGCCCATCGCAGGGCCTATTGCCACCATAACGTCTCCAAGATCGATGGTGGATTCCAACCGGAGTTGTATCTGTTCCAGTGCAATCTTGAGCTGAGAGATCATCTTGGTTGACCTTCTCACTTGCGCGATCTCATTTGAGATCATCTTACCCTGTTGGGTATCATGTTTCTGAAGAGCATAAACAGTCTGGTTGAAGAGAGATCTTTCTTTACTTCGTAGTTTCTCAAGAATTGTCTCTAGTTTTTGGTTCTGTGCCTGAATCTTCTTCTTGGCAAGCTCGATTCTCGGTTTAAGTGGTTGTGATTGGCCAACATTCTGCTTTATTTTCTCAGACATTGTCGGTTTATTGTCCTTTATCCAGTTATTGCTGAAGCTTGTCATAGCAACTAACCAGCGATAATGGCGTTAAATAGAAATGTCATAATTGAATAACCATCTAGTTATAATTTATAGACAAATTTGGCTGCTTGAGCAACGAGGTTGGAAAAGCTATTAAATGCAAAGATACACGCTAGACTAGCATAATGGTAAGGACAAAGGTGACAAAGAGCGAGGATAGCACTCAGGAAGAGGGACTTCCCAAGTGGGCAGAAGACGAGATAAAATCTGCTCAATTTGGACAGCCCGAGGTAATAACGAGGACAGGCTATTTTCTTGACATTTACGAAAATGATTACAAGGTCGATATTCAGGTCTACGAACAGATGCCTGATGGAAGAACAATTGTTGAGGATCTCGACATCCCCAAATCAATGAAGATATCAGATTTTATGAAGGGCTTCGTTTATGAGTACAAGATCAAGGTGTTCATGGCTAACTTAAGCGCTAAAGTAGTTGAACTCCTTAAGACGAAGTTTGGTCTTGATATGAAGGCAATATATCGTTTTGAGTTGCAGGAGCTGCAACTTATGGATGTAGAGTCCGATTTACCTCCTGCAACCTCACCTCCAGGTGAAACAGATAACGAGGATGAATAACCTTGCAGGCGCTGGCACGAGAATAAACCCATTTGCTTCTCTGAATATAGCAGCAATTACTAAGGATCACTTGCCTGCCAACCCTGAATGAAGCGGGCTATTTTTTCAAAAACTGGATTAATTTTTGAGTGAGGAGAGTATCAACAATCTCGCAGCCTAAACAAGAGGTTGCTCTAATTCACATATCACTATATCAAAGCATTCAAGGTTAAAATTTTTCTTAATCACAACATGGATGGTACTGTTGACATTCCAATGCTCATTTCTCAAGTAACTTAGAGTAAGGAGAAACACTAGGATAAGCCAACTATGATGAATTCAAAGGGAATGGAGCTTGCAATTTGGTCTGCTGTAGGCACTGAACTAACATCTACAACGTGACTTACAAATTTAATTTTAAAGTGAGTATTAGAGAAATATTTTGTGCACATGAAACCATATCACGATTAGTTTGATATCCTGCTAATCAATTTTTATTTGAGAATTTCTTGATGCTATTTAAGAAACCGCCCTTGCAAACATAAGCAATCGTATTGCAGGCTTGTGGAATCCCCAAATTTTGCACAATGAGAGTGATAGCGAAAATAAAATTTTACGAAACCTTTGATATGAGAATGAATTATTAGGCAAATTTTGTTTTGTAAAATCTAATACAACTGTATAACGATATTTAGGAAGCTTTTGTGATAACTGTTTTGCCCTTCAAAGAAGAAACCTAATTTATTGTATCTTTATGCCTAATCCCTCATCATCTAGTGCTGTTATTATCATTGTCCGGCTTTTTGTCTTCATGTCCAGTATTTGGGTGTCGGATTTTTGGAGCCGAAACCCTGTATACAGTAATCTTCATGAGAGCGACCCATGTAATGACAAGCGGCACATGGTAAGTAGCTATCCTCCATGCAATTATCACGTTCAATTGAGAGTCATTGGTGACGTCCTCAAGGTTTGGTATACCACTGAGATTTACAAGATAGGCCCAAATGCCGAGTTCGGCAAGCCCGGAGCCTCCTATTGTAATAGGCAGGTTTGCCACTGCGGTTGATGCTGACGTTGCCATCAACGAGTCAAATAGGCCGATCCGTGGTTCAACCGCATTAGCAAGCACCATGAATGAGAGGCCATAAAATACGAACGCAATGACAGTTATTGCTATTCCAACTGCAAATGTATGGATCGATTTTTTGGAGTTGAAAATTTCTCGGCTCATATTACACAAATCTGCAATAGCTGTGTTCGCTGAATTTACAAGATTCTCTGACTTTTTTTTTGAGAGGAACTTTTCTACTAACTTCTGTGAGAAGGATGGAAGGCGAAGGGTACGCTTGGCAGAAAAAAGAATAAGCCCCAACCAAATGGCTAAAGTTGGAATGGTTATCAGAATTACAGTCAGTCCAATCACGCTTCCGCCACGGTAAATCGCCAAGGCGCCAGCGATAAATGCCAGTACTGACCCTACAAATACATCTGCAAGTATTTCCATGGTCGTTATCCATGCGGCCTTGCCTGGTGGAACTCCCTTTCTTGTAAGCCAGGCTATCCTTACTATTTCTCCACCTACATAAGATGGAGTAGTCTGGGTAACAAATTCGCCGGCTAGTCTAGCGGCTACAGTCTCGCCTGTAGACGCAACGTTATAACCAAGAAAATGCCTGATAAAATACTTGAATCTGAGCGCCTGCAACAGCATTTTGATGATTGCTGCAGCTGCTGCAGCTAGAAATGGTATAATCCCTACAGCAAAAATATCTTGAGGTGAGACGTTGGAAGTAAGGATCAGGATAATGAAAGGTACCAGGCTTACAGGGATGGCAACAAGTCGCCAGTTCAACTACTATAACTCTGTCTTTGATACAAGGTACTACTATAATAAGGAATGTATAATCCTGGGCTATTCATGCATAATTTTATTATATCAGACAATCATCAATCACTTTTTGTAATAATAGAACTAGTTACTTCAGATACTATGTGCATCCAACCGCAGTTAATCAGGAGTTAAAAGAGATTATAGGTTGGGTGTTGAGAGGTAATGAGATGTTATATTGTTCAATGGTCAGCATGCTATGACACCAAGGGAAAGAAAATAAAAGTAAAATGAAGGTTCGTGTTAGAGACGAAAAGAAGGTCTTTTGTGGCAGTAATTGTTGTAACAGCATTAATAGCGCTAGTAGGTATGGTCTCGCTATCGTTAAGGTTCAGGAGTTTACCGAAAGATCGTTGACTACTATCGTTACTATGTATCCTATCCGCTACCAGAGTCACCATTTATGTCCATTCTCATCGATAAAAGGTAGATATATCCAGCACAATGTTTCCTTGATGGCAATGAAGGCGATATTTATAGCAGGGACTGCAGGGTCTGGAAAATCGCTCCTTACCTCTAGATTACTTCAGTGGTATAAAGACAATAGTGCCTACCCTATAACTCTTAACCTTGACCCAGGTGCAATCAACCTGCCTTATGAACCAGACGTTGATGTACGCAATTACATTGACATTGCCACGTTGATGGAGAGCTACGGACTTGGCCCCAATGGTTCGCTTATAATGGCAAGTGATATGATTGCAACAAAGTTGGATGAGATTCAGAAGGAGGTAGATGAGCTGAACCCAGACTACCTCATAGTGGACACTCCAGGCCAGGTAGAGCTCTTTGCGTTTCGAGCAAGCGGTCCATATTTTGCCATAAATTTTCATGCGGATGACAAGGCTACGATATTTGCCTTTGATGGGATGTTAGTATCATCCCCGATTAACTTTGTATCTATTTCACTGCTTGCATTATCTGTCAGACTGCGATTGAAAATGGCTCAGATAAATGTGCTTACAAAACGCGATATTGTGTTAGACAATCTAAAAAATATTATGGAGTGGGCGAGCTCAAGTATGGCCCTTGAACATACTCTCAACAGCGAAAAAGATGCCGAGTATTCTCTCTTAACTAAAGATCTGGCGCGCAGCATAAGCAAAGGAGGTTTCGGCCAGAGTCTAATAGCTGTTTCTAGCATCACGATGAGTGGCATGGTCAACTTAGCTGCTGCCCTTGCTCGAATACTTAATCAGGGAGAGGACATTTAGGTGATTGGAGAATCATGTATCGCAACCGCTCCATGCTCAACTGCAAACCTAGGACCAGGCTATGATGTATTTGGTCTTGCGCTTGATGCGCTTGAGGACAAAGTCAAGATAAGCAGGAGGATATCTCCAAGCGCGGGTGGAAAAATAAATATCAATAACAGTGATCAATCGATTCCATCAAAGGCTGAATCAAATTCTGCCGGCTTGGTTGTAAAAAAGATGATGCAGGATTTTGAGATCAGCGATAGTATAGAGATCGAGATCATAAAAGGTGTGCCACCAGGCTATGGTATTGGCAGCAGTGCTGCTTCGGCAGCAGCTGCTGCGATAGCATATAACTCACTTTATGATTTAGAGATTGACAAAAATAAGCTCGTGGAATACGCCGCAGAAGGCGAGCTCGCTAGCGCTGGCATAAAGCACTATGATAACGTCTCTGCTTCTTTGCTGGGTGGCTTTGTGATAAGCAGCATTACAAGAGAAAGTCTGCAATTTATTAGGTTAGAGCCCCCCAAGGACCTCGTCCTTGTTATTGCAGTTCCATCGCTAGCGGTGCCAAAGAAAAAGACAGAGGTAGCAAGAAGCGTCCTTCCAAATTTGGTACCGCTCAAAGACGTTGTTCACAATATTTCGGGAGCATCTACAATAGTTGCAGGGTTTGCGACAAAGGACATAGAAACTATAACAAGAGGAATAGACGATGTCATTATCGAGTCAGCAAGAAAGCATTTGATACCAAGCTATGATAATGTCAAGCAGAACGCTATTTCTGCAGGTGCCCTTGCAGTCACAATAAGTGGTGCGGGGCCTTCCATGATAGCTTTTCTGAAAACCCATAGAAACTCAGAGGCAGTAGCTGCCGCCATGGCTAATGGGTTCGAAAAGACACGTGTAAAGAGTAAGACATTTGTTTGCCGGGCCAGCGAGGGTGCCCGACTTTTGGCATAGCAGTACTACTTTTTGCTCTTGCTGAGGAAAGCAGACATCATTTTCTGTCTGTCTTCGTGAGCAAAGCAGAGCGCCCAACCATAGATCTCAAGCCTAAGTCCTGTCTCTAGATCCGAGTCCATTCCTCTGTTTATCAGATTCTTGCTAACCTTGACTGCCGTGAAACTGTTCTTTGCTATTTCCTTTGCAAGCGCAAGGGATTCGTCCATCAACTTCCTATTTAGGGTCTTGGCGATTTCACTAGCCCTTTCCTTTTCCTTCGCTGCGTCACCTTTGGGTGCTTCAGATGGAATTTTATCGTCAGATCCTAGGTTGATTACCTTGTTAACTAGCCCTATTTGATAGGCTTCATCTGCCGTTATCATTTTGCCAGTGAATATTAGCTCCTTCGCCTTTGCCGGACCTACAATCCGCATCAGACGCTGTGTTCCACCCCATCCGGGGGGTATGCCTATCGTCACTTCGGGTTGCCCGATTTTGGCATTGCTTGAGGCGATACGGATATCACAAGCCATTGCTAGCTCGCAACCGCCACCAAGGGCAAAGCCGTTTACTGAAGCAATCACTGGCTTTTCCAGCCGATCTATTTTGTTTATTACGTCTTGAGCAGAAGTAGCATACTTTTCTGCCTGCATTGGATCTATATTGACCATATAAGAGATGTCTGCGCCAGCACAGAAAGAGCGCTCGCCCGCACCAGTAATAACTACTGTTTTAATGCTCCCATCAGCTGCAATAATATCAATCATTTTTGAAAGCTCTGATATGACATCCAGATTCATGGCGTTAAGTGCTTCCGGTCTATTTATCCTCAGAATTGCAATATCACCTTGCGGTTCAAGCTGAATGTACTTCATGGTAGACATATTGTAAGAGTAGGCAGCATTCCTTTTCAATAAAATCTTATTGGTTCCGTCGAGTAGGCGATGATTAAAAAACCAGGTTAAAGATGATTGCTATAATGGTTAAGCTTCACCGCTCAAATGCTGACACCATGAAAGATGTAGATATTGTTGTGATAGGCGTCCCAGATGAATCCAATTCGCACGCTAAGCGTAAGGGAACAAGCAGAGCACCTGATGCATTGAGAGTAGCATCAAACGACTCAGAATTTTTTGAACGTGGCGGAAGGCTTATCCCTACTTGTCCAATGAGTGGACCTCTTGATGGAAAGTGTATATTTGATGCAGGCAATATACCAGACAAGCATAAGCTGCGCGAATTGGTGACTGACATTACTTTACACGGCAAGCTGCCAATTATGATTGGAGGAGATCATTCTCTAAGTACTGAAGCTATACAGGCGGTCTCTAATGCGATCGGGAAAAAACTATCACTTTTGTACTTTGATGCCCATCCAGACTTTGTTTCTTCAACTACGAATTATTATGGTTCAGTGCTTACTGACTCGACACAATCGCTCAACTTTAGAAAAAGTATGTTGTTAGGTACGAGGGCTGCTGAGCCAGAAGAACTTGAAAATGCAAAAAAGGTGGGTCTGAGGATCATAAATCCATTAGAAATTGTTGAGCTAGGAGTAAAAAGAGTGGCGCAAATGATAAGGGCGCGAACAAGAGGGTCTAAGGTGTATATCTCAGTGGACCTCGACTGCCTAGATCCAGCTTTTGCTCCAGGCGTATCAGTACCTTCGCCTGGAGGTCTGTCATCCATAGATCTCATCTATCTACTCAGCAAGACAATTAGTACCTCAAATGTTGTAGCTATTGATATAGTCGAACTTGCTCCAGATTATGACATCAGTGATACTACTGCAATGCTTGCTGCCAGAATAATGTCAGAATGTATTGCATCATTCTAGGCATTTATCAGATGTTCATTTCAATCACTATACTTAATAGATTGACTTGGCTTACCTCAGCTTGGTGCAGCTTCAGAGTGTTTCCCTTCTAGATCGGTCACTGACATTATAGCTGCACCATCATCTCAGTAGATATTTTTCCGGTAGGTGTTCAAAGAGAAAGATACCAGCTAGCATTTTTACATTACTACCTACTATGGCGAGATAATTTTTCTTTGAGGCGGACGAGGCAGGATTTGGCTGTCAGCACAATTTTTGCACTTTGTAAGAACTACGATACTGAATAGATTCAGTTCCTATAGAAGGTAAACTTAGAGAAAGGGAAGAGAAATTTACAATTACTTACGCAGTTTGATGGTAATCTCTTCCCCCAATCCTATTGGCACGGTGATTGATTGGGTATTAGGCTTGCTATGCACATGGAGAGCATACTTTCTCATAGCGGGTCTAAAATGGTCAGGATAAAGCATATTATCTGCCGCAATTATCCCTCCAATTCTTACCAAAGGTAGCACAAGATCAAAATAGCTTATGATATTCTCTTTATCGGCGTCAAGGAAGACAAAATCAAACTTGCCTTTTAGATCATGTAACAGATCAAGCGCAAGGCCTTGTTTTATCTCTATCATCCTATCAAAACCCGCTTCTTTAAAATTTTTCAATGCCCACTCTACTTTTTGCGGGTTCATTTCTATTGTTATTATCTTCGTATTGCGGTTCTTCCCAATTGCATCGGCGAACCACAGTGTGGAAAACCCAGCAGAGGTGCCTACTTCTAATATACGTCTTGCCCTGATTGCCTTGAGAAGTACTGAAAAGAATATACCAGTATCAGCTGTTATGGCAAGCATCTCTTGATCAGGTTCAACTTTTACTCTGCCATTTCTTTCTCGATTTGCTTGTTTATCAAGCCGGGATATTACCTTTAGAACCTCGGTGTCCACGTCTGCAATAATGCGTATATGTGATATTTTATTTTAAATGTTCTTCCGCTTCAATAGTGATAAAATATTCACTTTTTCTGCCTTGTAATTTATCCTCGTTACTGATTCTCGCTGTCTAAGCAGTTGGTCTTTGCGAGCCTTCCATCCTTCAATCGCAATCTCATAAGCGTCTGACATTCAAGTCCTCCCTGACAAGATGAAGCAAGAAGGCTATACCCGGCTTTTAATTGTTGCAGGAATCAAACTATTAACTTTTTTATTGTGTGCTGTCAAGAGAAAGTTCGATGGAATTTGTAAACGTTGAGGAGCCCGATGTAAACAAGCCAATAATGATTGCTGCCATGCAAGACATGGGAAATGTTGGTAGTATTGCCGTCGATTTTATTAACAGGAACCTCGACACTAGGTTGTTTAGGTATGTCTTAACACCTTATCCAAATTATGTTGTTGATAAAGGGGGTCATATTGACTATCATCAGGAAAAGTGGGAATATCGCAATATCAACAGCATCATCGTTTTTGGAGGTGGCATTGGTCAGCCTCAGACCAACCATGAGCTGTACGAATTGTGCCAAGATGTCATTAATATTGCCAAGATGTACTCCGTGCAATTAATTTATGCTCTGGGTGCATTCCACACAGACCGAAACTATGACAAGGACCCAAGGACACTTGTCACAACAACTTCACAGGAGTTAACAGAGCAAATAGTGAAAATAGGTCACAACACTACTCCAGGATCGTCTCTAATAACAGGTTTCAATGGCCTCATTCTAGGATATGCTAAGCGGAATAACATTCAGGGCATAGGATTGTTTGCTGAGATCAATGACCCCCAAATATTGCAATACCGGTCAGCAAAGAGCCTGTTAGTTTCGCTTGAAAAGCTGACATATCAGAGATTCAAAGGTCTAGAAGAATTGGACCAACTGGCAGGCGCAGTTGAACGAGAGATGGACAGGATAAGAAGGATGGGCGGTGATTCGTTATATCGTCCATAAGAGTAATAATTATAGTTTAGTAGAACATATCGAGCTTGTACATATTTCCAGACGACATTACCTACCTAATACAATATCTGACTTCCATGAGCACACAGGTTGTTAAACTTCTTCATGGCCATTCTCCTTCTGTTCCTTTATGTCTGAGTTGCCAATCACCTTCAACTGCCTCCTGTACGCAGTCACTATTTCTTCAGTGGTCGTGGCATCTTCTGGCTTTTTGTCATCCCTTATCTTTCCTGTAAATTTCGGAAACCGTAGAGCAAGACCGTACCCTGCTCTTATTGTATTCTTGGCAGCAGTATGAGAGGGGCTCAGAGTGATTTCCGATGCAATAACTTCAATGACGATTTTGGGCTCAAACCAGATATCCATTTCCATGCCAGTATCGACTCTTGCGTGCTGCTGACTTACTATATGTTTCTCGAGCTCTTTGTAAAATTGCTCAATATGCAAGTCAGTAAAGCCTGTCCCTACCTTAGTCACGCTTCGAAACATGTCAGCATTATGATCATAAGCGGCTAATAGCAACGCCCCATATTTTCCTGCGCGCCTTCCGCGACCATGCAGTGCACCAACAATGACAAGGTCTAGCGTATCTGCAAAATCGCTAGTGTATTCACGTTTGAGCTTGACCCATGCATATTCTCTTGCACCTGCGCGGTATGTGCTTGAAAGATGCTTTATCATAACGCCTTCGCAGCCATTCTCAATTGCAGTCATCATAAACCGATCAATCTCATATGGCTCTGCTGCAATAGTCTGCTTGATCAAGCGTAACTTGTTATTTTGGATCTTAATCTTATCAATTATTTTCTTTAGGAGCTTTCTCCTTTCTAGATACGGCATATCTGTCCTGCTCTTCCCGTCCAAGTAGAGTACATCAAAAAAGTTCATGACAACAGGATAGCTCTCCATTGCCTCCTCTACGCCATATTTTCGTCGCCTGTGCATCAGTTCCTGAAAGGGAAGATACTCCTCTGTCTCTATGTTTATGGCCACTACTTCACCCTCCAGTATCACTTCTGATTTTATAGACTTTAATGCATTGGCAACATCGGGATAGTGGCTCGTAATCTTTTCGAGCCTCCTCGAAAAAAGTTCTACTCTGTCCTTGCCCTTGTGCACCTGCACCCGCTCGCCATCCAATTTAAATTCTACTGCTGCCCTGCTTCCCATGCGCTCGAGTGCTTCTTCTGCAGTACGGATACGCTCTGCAAGCATTGGCCGGATAGGTTTGAACAAGGTTATCTTAATCGAACTTACTGCTTCGAGCCCCTTGGTTGCAAGTAGCTTTGCCACTGTGCCAAGGTCGCTTGAGACGTTATACGCATTTTCTAGCGCCTTCCTGTTTGCCTTGTTCCCAGTGAATGCGATAGCAAGAGCATCAAGCACGGTATAGTCAGCAATGCCAAGCCGCAGCTGTCCCATGACGAACTTGATTATATAGCAGCCCTCGATAGCCATCGCATCATTTAGCAAGCTGCTTATCAGACGCAACTTGACCTCCTGTGAACCAGCGCCAGTTGTACGCGCAACTTTGTCAAAAGTAGAATATACCCGCTCGACTGTCATGGGCTCTGAAAACAGAGTTGATTGGCTCTTTGACTTCATGACTTCCAATGTTGCCTCTCCAAGGTCACCTGTCTTTTGATATATTCTCACTATCTCCGATACGTCTTTACCAGACGAGCTTGCAATTGCCCTCAGAACCATTTTTTCTGCGACTCCCATCTCCACTCCCTCATAGTCGGGGTAAAGTTTACCTTGAATTAGATAAGTCACCTTGTCAATAATATCAGCTGGAGTCTTTTTGAGGAGAGTAACTAGGTGACCGGTAAGGGCAATTCTGCTTGAGGTCTGCTCCATCTGCTCAAATGTCTCCACTAAAGAATTGAAATCCAAAGCAATTCGACTCTATACCGCTTGAATGAATATTAATCTATGATATGCTTTAAGTGACGGAGTATGGCGAAAGATGAGAACGCCAATAAGCATCAAGACTCTGCAAGAGCAATTCAAACATGCAAGGTCGTGGGGTAATAACTCAGTCACATGAAGCAGATGCACATAATACAGCGACAACTGTAGACGAGTTTGTGAAAGAAGAATTAAAGAATAATTTGTCAAATAACAGTGGATTCTAATATTATAACTAATATAGAGCAATTGACGAAGGAGCTAATACTTGTTGAGGAATATGCAGCAAATTAAGAAGCTCGATGTTTTACTGCTAACATTATTAAAGGGCAGTAGGCCCGTAATAAAATAATGGGAGGCAATAAGAAGAAGCCAGCTGGCAGTTCGGACAAGAATACCCAAACAGCCCCAGGACAAACCGAGATCAAGTCCACTGTAGAAAAGAAAACAAGCTCTAAGCCTCAGCAGAAGCAAAAGCTTGCTGTGACAATTGAGGAACCTCAAGGGATGAAGGCAATTCAAGGGATGAAGGCAATAACAACGCAAAGTGTAGCAAGAAACATCGGCGTTAAGGTTTCAGTCGCCAACGCTTTCATCAAGTCACTAGAAGCCAGGGGCATAGTTAATGCCGAAGGCGGATACAGCGGCCATAGAGTTTACCATCTCATCAGACGCTAGCTTGTTTAACTATCATCACATCTCCAGGTCGACTTGACTCAATAACCTCAAGATTAGAAGTGATCGTACCCAGCATATTCATGGGCTGGACTTTCGCATCCTGCACAAAGACACAAAATGAGCTGTTTGAAGTAAGGTAAGCGATATCACCTCGACGAAATTCTGTTTTATGTTTTTCGGGGCCTATTATAAGGCCAGTTTCAATATATGCGAATTTGTCTGCATACCTATGCAGCCTGTCCTGTACAGGAAGGCTTTTTAGCAAGGCTCCAATAGTCAGAGGGGCAAGATGACGCACAAGTTCAGCTGGTGCAGAGCCTTTATCTTGTATCTCGATTGCAACTTTTGATCTAGATACCGACCCAGTCCTTCCGGGCTGCATCATTGTAACAAATGATGTCCAATGTAATGAAAATGTTTCGTATATCATCAAAATAGAGAGGCACTTTATTGTTAGACCAAGATAAAAGAGTTGGATTATAAATAGAACAACAAGTAACTGACCAAGCAAGATAAAAAAAGTGAACCAGATTAAATTGCAGATATAGTCAATAATCCGGTATCAAAATCCGCAGCGAAAATATAAATATAAGATACCCCCTTTATTTATATAGATAATATAGCTCTAGTGTTAGTTTTGAACAATTACGGCAAAACATTTAATTAGATATCCATTATCCTTTGGATTATTCTTGGTAGTCAAACATTCCTCCAAAAGACATGCTGCACCTAAAAAGTCTGCGACCACAAAAACGACCAAGAAGGGTAGTACTTCAGGCACAAAAGTTAGCATAAATGAAAAGCGTGAAGTAGAGCAAGACGCTACGACCAAGAAACCGTCACGCAGAGCAGATGAGGTAGTTACATATGCAGAATATGAATATGAGCTAAAAGAAATTGATGGTCAGGACAATAAGGTGCTGATTGGTCCTGCTTGGCTTACAAGGTTTGAGAAAGCAAGGATAACAGGTGCAAGGTCGCTTCAGCTATCACTTGGCGCACCTCCACTTGTCAAGGTACCTGAACATGCCACTAGCTCAATTTCTGTTGCAGTTGAGGAGATAGAGCGCAAAGCGCTTCCAATCTCAATAAGACGCATACTGCCAAGCGGTACATATCAGGATATTTCCATAGAGTGGTTAAAGTAGGCGGATCAGAATTAGATTTCTTTTAGCCTGCTTTCGTCAAAGATATCAGAGCCATACCAGCGATAGCGAAAGTAGTCAAGACACCACTCATGGAATATTGGATCTGGGCTGAAGAACATCATGTTCATGTCAGTCTCCCCCTTTTGAGTTGGGAAAAGTACTGATGCCTGTTTTTCATTTAGTATGACGGCGACCTGCACGTTTTCCACCATTCTTCTCTCTATTGCCCCTTTGCTCAAGAGTTCATTGTGACCAAGCTTTTTCAGCAGTTCCTTTCTGCCTTTTGGGATGATGACATTCTTTGGAAATACATAACTATATTTTACAGCTTTTTCCTTTACCCTAGTCACCGCTGGCTCAATTAGGTCTATTGGCACCTGCGGTACAATTTCATAGATGTATTGGTCAGCCTGCCGATAAATATCCTTCCAACGCTCAAGTATTGCGACAATGCCCTTAACGAACTCACATTTATCAAGCGCCCCCAGTCTCATAATAAATTTAATGGGGAGCTCGCCCAACACGTGCTCGGAAAAATATTCTTTATATTTTGAGAGATAATTGAATGTCGGGATCTGCTTGATTATAGTATTCCCAAAAGTGGTAAGAGAAAATACGCCCTCAGGGTCTTTCTCAATCAGGCCAGCATCCTGCAGGCGACTGACATTGCGATGAACCTCCTGCATGGTAATATCGAGATCCTTGGCAAGTTGCGATATCTTGGAGTTTTTATTGTTGAGATGAAATACTATTGCTAATCTCTGCTCACTTGCAAGCTCGAAGAAAGTCTTCTCAGTATTGGCAAAGGTAGTTAGGACATCGTCGTGGTCGTTAGGCATGGTATTGCATGAAACTGATCAACGTTTTAAACATTACATGTACACGCTAGTAGCTATGAGTATGCCCCTCTTCTGAATGCATACGGTTTGTCCTGCGCATGGTTATTACACCTAGCACAATGAAGCCTATGCCAATTGCTAAGATAAGGTAGGCAGCCAAAACTACGCTAGCCCATACAACGTTCATGGTCGCTAACCAGATGAACAAAAGCCCCAAAAATGCCAGCGCAATGCCTGCGATGGTTTCGCCGTTGATCCACTGTTTTCCTCCGCCTCCTGTCATATATCTAATATACCACCCCGGTACTAATTATTAAATTCTTCAATGATTCATTTAGGTGGAAAAATTGCCAATGCTAGTGTTCACGAACCAGAGTACCTCTGCATTGCTCACAGACCTGCTCATCAATGTTTGGTTCAATGCTGTGGTGAGCGTCACATATAATGAGTGTATATCGCATATAGTTGCAGAGACCCACGAACTTGGCAAGTGTGCTTGGAGTGTACGCTTTGTTTGTAGAGAGATCCTTGGCAATGTCGTCTATCATACGCATGACTTCTCTAACTGATTCAAGCTTCGAAATAAGCTCTGTATCACCTCTTGTTCCCCTCACATAGTTGCTAACTGCGGCCTGTGTGATACCAAGATCCTTTGCGACGTCTTCTTCCTTTAGAGAATATTCCCTGATGAGCTTCTTTGCAAGAATAGCTCTAACTGCAGGAATGAGGGATTTTGCTTCGATCTCTGAAGGGAGCAGCATTTAAAGATGCAAATGAGTTTTATTTTTTATTATTTAAAGGTTCTTAATACATGTGAAAACTAGAGGACTATTGCTATGCCACCTGACGACTTATTACAATAATACAAAAGTGGAAATCCGACGAAATGCAATAGTACTTTAATACATTCTAGTCTTTATATTTGGCGACAATTGAGGATAGGAAGATGAAGGCAGTCTTTGTGAATAGACACAACAACACAGTTTATGTCGATGATGTCAAAGTACCAGACCGAACTGGAGCAGGGGATGTTCTTGTCAAAATGCGTGCCTGTGGACTGTGCGGGTCAGATCTAGAAAAGGTATATGGTGAATATAGTATGTCCTCTGGCAGGCTTGGTCATGAACCTGCAGGTGAGGTGGTAGCAATAGGCGAATCTGTTAAGAACTTTGCAAATGGAGACCGCGTTTTTATCCATCATCACGTCGCATGTTATTCCTGTCATTACTGTCTTCATGGGGACTATACCATGTGTCCTGCCTACCAGACCAGCAACATTAGTCCCTGCGGTCTGGCAGAGCATTTCTTAGTGCCAGAATGGAACGTGTCACGAGGTGGCATGATAAAACTGCCTGACAATGTATCCTTTGAGGAAGCATCACTTGTTGAACCCCTTGCATGCTGTCTCAGGGCATGGAATAAGTGTAACTTCCAAAAGGGAGACGATGTCGTGATACTTGGCGCAGGTCCAACTGGAGTAATGCATATGCTCTTGGCTCTGGTATTTGGGTCAGGCAAAATATTTGTCATTGATGTCAATGATTTTCGTTTGAACTTCGTCAAGAAGTATAGTGTGCATGTACTCAACTCTATTTTCAATCAGAACTTTGCAAATAATATCAAGGCGGAAACAGGTGGAAGAGGTGCCGATATTTGCATCATTGCCACAGGGAATATGCATGCACTTCTCCAGTCGTTTGACGTTACTCGAAAGGGGGGTAAGATAGTGCTTTTTGGTGTCCCCCCTAAAGGGTCGCAAATGTCCTATGATATGAGTAAGATCTACTCAAGCGAGCACTCACTCATCCCAAGCTATGCAGCATCTGAAATTGAAACAAACCAGGCACTGAAGCTGATAGCAGAAAATCGCATAGATGTAGGTTCAATTATTACGCACAGGTTTCACATTAGCAAAGCGGCAGAGGCAATAAAATGCGCTCATGAGGCTAATAATGCGATGAAGGTAATTATAACCACAGACTAATGAAACTATATATAATAAAATCACCTGTCTGAGCTGATCAACCATGGACTGGGGAATGCAAAACAGACTAGCTAAGATAATTCATCCCAAAGACGGCCGTTGCCTCATGCTTGCAGTTGACCACGGTTACTTTCTTGGGCCGACCGAGCGTCTTGAAGTTCCAAGGAGGGCTATAAACCCGCTTCTGCCCTACGCCGACTCACTCATGCTCACAAGGGGCATCCTGAGGACATCAGTTGACCCCAAATATGACATTCCAATAGTGCTCCGTGTTTCTGGCGCAATCAGCATCATCGGCGAAGATCTTTCAAAAGAAACAATTACGACATCAATGGAAGAAGCGATTAGGCTTAATGCGTCATGTCTTGCAATATCAATATTTGTAGGCAGCAAGTATGAGCACCAGACACTTGCCAATTTAGCAAGGTTAGTAGATGAGGGCGAAAAGTATGGGATACCAGTCCTTGCAGTGACCGCAGTCGGCAAAGAAATGGCGCGTGATGCACGTTACCTTGGACTTGCATGCAGAATCGCCGCAGAGCTTGGTGCCCATGTAGTCAAGACGTACTATTGTGACAACTTTGAACAGGTTGTTAAAGGGTGCCCAGTTCCACTTATAATTGCAGGAGGAAAGAAACTCCAAGAACCAGACGCGCTCAAGCTTGCTCATGATGCAATGACGAACGGTGCTGCTGGCGTTGACATGGGAAGAAACATCTGGCAGTCAGACTGGCCCGTGGCAATGATCAAGGCAGTGCAGGCAATAGTCCACAACAATGCCGACGCCAAAGAAGCATACGGCATTTTCTTAGAGGAGAAGGACAAAGATAATTCTAGTGAGATGGAAGGGCAAAAGGTCATTAAGAAGACAGTCAACCACTCAATGCCTTTTGACTAGCCAGTAAGCTTAGATAAATGTTGATGAATCATCTTCCACTGATCGTTTTTGTCTTTTTTCAAGACGATCGTTACCCTTGACTTGTTGTTAACTGACGTACCTCTAAAGCTGTAGTCATCGACTATCATGCCGGTAACTTCAAGCAGAAAAGTAGCAACCGCAACATCGCGCATCATTTCAGTATTAAAGTTTTCAATCTTAAAATCATAGTCAGAGAGGCTGGCAAAGTGTAATTGTTCAAGCATGAGGGCTCTTCCAAAATCTCGTCTATCATAGGGCGGGGAGTCGCCAAATTTAGTGAAGTGTGGATCAAGGAATTCTTCTATTTTTTCTATTTCTTTGCTCTGGGCAAGCTGAAAATATTTGTAAATAAATTGTCTTACCTTAAGGGATTCTGCAGAGGACAAGTGTACACCTATTAAATAGCAATAAATAGAAATTTTTATAGCTTTACTATTTTTTTAGTTTAGTGAAGCTTATTACGATTATTCACATAATCAAATATTTCACTCTCTATTTCAAAGAGACTGCACATAGGTTCAAGTAACAACATCTGTTCTGAAAAAAAACTGTCAATACAAATAAGCACACACATTGGCAGGCTTGATGGGATCTGAGAGGCAGATGCAGAACTGGCAATATTGGTTATGAAAAAGAATTATTAAAAACGAAGATCTATTCAAGTCAAAGTACTTTATTATGTGCACTCATTGAAACCTCTCTTGCAGGCTCTAGTTCTTAAATGCAATATCGCAGAGTCTGACTAACTTGGAATCTTCTTTATTTTATTTCTGTATGCCCGCATGTGCATTTCTGATATGATCTTGTAATTCCTCTTTGTTGCGTGCTGTCAATCCGCATATATCACACGTTTGCTGTCGGGGTGTCAGATCCTCAGGCTCTTTTCCACTTGTTAGGCTCAAATACTGCTCGTCAGACCTTGCAGCCTCTATTTTGGTATATTTGTTTTCATTTTCGTGACTTGTATTTTCTGTTTGCACCATATATGCTAGTAATTATAAATTGTTTGTACAATATAAGGTAATTTGCAGTTAAGATATAATGAAGTACAGTTTGACACCTGAAATCAGGACAGGCATAATGACTTAGATAGAATGAGAGCATGCTTAGGATCCTTACTTTTTTATTATTATACATCCTTTCGTCCAATTAACAGATATTGAGATTAAATGGTTTTTGACGATAACGATCTAATTCAAGCAAATGCAACAATAATCTCAGGGGTCCTTATCCTTCTTTCTCTTACCTCCATATCTGGAATTTCTTCTTTGTCAGTATTAGACAGAACAATGATTGCATCTGCAATAATTCCTTTTATTGCATCGACTGTGTTATTACTCACTCTGCGACTAGGCGAGGCTAAAAAACTGATTATGCTAGAAAATTGACAATATGGGGATTGATATATCTCGCAGTTACCGTGCTGCTCTTGTTAGGACTTGTATGAAAATCGAACAATAGTATCGCTTCAAACTTTTCTTTTTTGAAAGATGATGCATTGCTGCGTGTAATAAATATGGGGATACATTATGATTTTGAGGAGTAGGTCTTTTTGCTGCCGTTGTTGTCCTAATTCCAATAATAATGATTAATATCATGCATTACCTTTTCACGTAGCTTTACCGGATTACAATCTCCTTGGATTTGCAAACTGCAGTCTTAACCTTACCCTACAACTGTACGTGCATATTTAAGCATCCTCAACAATAAGTAACACTGTAATGAGTGCAACTAGATAGCTAATCGCTCACCATTGATTATGCACTCTCCGTTAATGAGAAAAAACGTGCCAAACCCAATGAAATTGCCTTTTTGTTGTTGAGCTTTAATACCATTCTCAATAGATTTTGAACCACTCATCCCATAAACTTTATAAATAATTTCCATCCACATAAATAAAAATGCCTCGGGCTGACAGCGGATATTGTTATGGACACAACATTCATGTTCTAGTTCTACTGAGGGTTGCTTAGGGCAAACTCTGTGCTTTCAACAAGCACGGCTTATGCAAATCAATTTGGTGAGAGATAAAATTGGTTGAAATGACAGGATCAAAAGCGTTGATTCAAGCCCTGGAGAAAGAGGGCGTAGACGTAGTCTTCGGCCTTCCAGGAGGAGCGAACCTGCCAATATACGATGCCTTGGTAGATGCAAACTTTAGGCACATTCTAGTAAGGCACGAACAATCGGCCGCTCACATGGCAGATGGCTATGCCAGAATAAAGAGAAAGGCAGGGGTATGTTTTGCAACTTCAGGTCCAGGTGCCACAAATATCATTACAGGTATTGCTACTGCATATGCTGATTCTTCTCCAGTTGTAGCCGTAACTGGTCAGGTGCCGCTCGCCATGATAGGCAAGGATGCCTTCCAAGAAACAGACATCATAGGTGTGGCAAACCCCTGCACAAAATACTCATTCCAGCCAAGAGCCGCTGCCGAAATTCCAGAAGTTGTTAAGAAGGCAGTATACATTGCAGAGAGCGGCAGACCTGGCCCAGTACTTGTTGATATTCCTAAGGATGTACAACAGGCAACAGCTGACATGAAGTTTCCAGATCTTATCAAAGTTAGAGGCTATAATCCGAACGTAGAAGCAGACCTCTCAGAGATGGCCAGGGCAGTAGAGCTCTTATTCAACGCTGAGCGGCCGATAATAATGGCAGGTGGTGGTGTAATTCTTTCAGGAGCTTTTTCAGAACTTCAGGCGCTTGCAGAGCTTGTGAAGATACCGGTTGTGACTACCTTCAAAGGCAAGGGTGCATTCCCTGAGAACCACCCGCTTGCCATGGGACCGATTGGGATGCATGGCCACGCAGAAGCTAACAAGATAATTCTAGAGGCAGACTGCATCGTGGCAGTAGGTGCAAGATTTTCGGATAGATCTGTTGGCAAATTTGATGAGTTTGGTAAGGGTATGAGCATAATCCATATGGATATTGACCCGGCGGAGATAGGAAAGAACAAGTCAGTAGATGTTGCGCTGGTAGGTGACGTAAAATCCTCACTTCGCACGCTTGTTAAGATGTTCTCAAAGAAGATGATAAAAAGAGACTCAGATAGTCCATGGCTAAAGCGCAGAAAAGAGCTCATACAGTACTATGCTGAAACTCTCAAGGACTATCCAAGAGAGATAACAGCGAAAAAATCGCTCAAGAAATTGCGCGAGTTGTTGCCAGCTAATGCGATAGTCACGACAGAAGTAGGCCAATGCCAGATGTGGGCATCTCTGCACTTTGATGTGATAGCACCAGGTACATTCTTCAGCTCTACAGGTCTTGGCACGATGGGCTTTGGATTCCCGGCATCAATAGGAGCCAAAGCTGCCAGACCGGACTTTCCTGTGGTCGATATCGCTGGCGACGGATCGTTTAACATGACCGAAAACTCACTTGCAGTGTCGGTTCTTGATAAGCTGCCCGTAATAGTATTCCTCATGAACAACTATATGCTTGGAATGGTAGCCCAATGGCAGCGCACATTTTACAATAGACGCTACAGTGGAGTACATCAACACCGCTGCCCCGACTATGTCAAGATAGCTGACGCATATGGCGCTCAAGGCATAAGAGCCGAATCGATGCATGAGCTTGAAAAAGCTATCAAAGGAGCACTCAAATCTGATGTAGCGACAGTAATAGACATCCCAATTGATCCTGAGGAAGACGTCTATCCATTTGTAGCACCTGGGACCGGTCTCAAGGATATGATTGTGGGAGCGTAATAGAAAATTGTTTACAACTACGATTCAGAAAGAATCATGGTATATTGTGTCTGCCCTCGTTGAGAACAAACCTGGTGTGCTATTCAGGGTCACTAACCTCTTCAGGGCACGTAGTTTTAACATAGAAAGCATTACAGTGGGATCAACTGAACAACAGGACCTATCTAGAATGACCATAACCACTAACAGTGATGAAAAGACACTTGATCAGTTGGTAAAGCAGTTGCGCAAACTCATAGACGTTATAGAAGTAAAGGTACTTGACACGGACAAGACAGTATATCGTGAGCTTGCGCTTGTCAAGATTAAGGCCGTTGATCCAACAACACGAAGTGAGATAGTCAACTATTCTACTATATTTCGAGGTAACATCTTAGATATCGACAAAGAGACAATAACAGTTGAGATAACCGGCACGCCAGATAAGATAGATGCATTTAAAAATCTAGTCGAGCATTATGGAATTGCGCAGTTGTCAAGAACTGGAGTTTCAGCTCTTCCAAGAGGTGGTGTAGAGAGTTGAAGATGTCTAAAGAATTAGACAAAGAAGCCGAAAGTGTTAAGATCTTCGATACTACTCTCAGAGATGGCGAGCAAACGCCTGGCGTGACAATAACCCCAGATCAGAAGATCCAGATTGCGACCCGGCTGGATGAACTTGGAGTCGATGCAATAGAGGCAGGGTTTCCAATAGTCTCCCATGGCGAGATGCAGGCAATTAAGTCGATAGTAAAACAGGGATTGAAGGCCGAAATTTTTGGCCTTGCTCGTGCAAATCAGATCGACATTGATAGTGCTATCAAATGTGACTTAAAGTATATCCACACATTCATAGCAACTTCAGACATACATATGCAGTATAAGTTAAAGATGACGCGTCAGCAGGTCTTAGAGAAGGCAATCACTGCAGTAGAATATGCTAAAAGGCATGGCTTACAGGTAGAATTTTCAGCAGAGGATGCTACGAGATCTGACAGGCAGTTCCTACTAAAGATATTCAAGGAGGTAGCACATGCTGGTGCAGATAGACTAGACATACCTGATACTGTAGGATATGCAACTCCACAATATACTGCGGAGCTTGTGAAAGAGGTCAAGGAGGCTACAATGCTTCCAATAAGCGTCCACTGTCATGATGATTTTGGCTTTGCAGTTGCTAATTCGATAGCAGGTATAAACGCTGGCGCTGCATGTGCGCACGTCACCATAAACGGTCTCGGTGAGCGTGCTGGCAATGCGTCGCTTGAAGAATTTGTAATGGCGCTCCAATGTTTGTATGACAAAAAGCATAACATCAAGACACAGTTGCTTTATGAAACTTCCAAGTTCGTTTCAAACACAATGGGCATAATCGTTCAGCCAAACAAGGCAATAATTGGTGAAAACGCCTTTGGGCATGAGTCAGGGATACACACTCATGGTATCATCAGTAATCCACTTACCTACGAGCCCATAAGCCCTGAGCTTGTGGGTAGGAAAAGATGGCTCCAAGCTGGCAAGCATGCTGGCGCACATGGCATCAAGGCGATGCTTGAAGAATTCGGTATCAAGCCTACTGACGAGCAGCTTCACATTATAGTGGAGAAGCAAAAGAATATTGCCGACAATGGCAAGCCTATTACTACATCGGAATTGTTATCAATAGCAGGCGGGGTGATGGATAACAACAAATTTGAAGAAAAATTCAAGCTCTATGACTTTCATATCGTCACTGGGATGAACATTATACCGACCGCCGTGGTAAGGCTTAACGCCAACGGCAAGGATTTTATTGCATCAGACATCGGTGTTGGCCCAGTCGATGCAGCGCTAAAAGCAATACAAAAGATATCTGGCGAGATGGCAAATGTCAAGATAAGAGAATATAGGCTTGACTCAATAACAGGAGGCTCGGATGCGCTTGCAGAAGTTACGGTGAAGGTTGAGGACAAGGAGGGGAACGTCGTATCTGCACGCAAGGCAGGCGAAGATATCGTGGTTGCATCTGTGCAAGCAATGATGGATGCAATCAACAAAGTGCTGCTGAAGAAGGTTATTTACTCTAAAAGTTAGATAGTATAACATCAAGATGATATTCAATTGGCAAGGTATAGAATTTCCCTCATCAAAGGAGATGGCATTGGACCGGAGCAAGCGGCAGCAGCAAAAAAGATCCTTGAAACAATAAATGACAACTCTCATACAAAATTTGACATTCAAGAAGTCGAAGCTGGCGATAGTGCACTTTCCAAGTTTGGAAAAGCATTGCCAGAATCAGCACTAGATATTATAACGAAGTCGCAAGTCTGCCTGAAGGGGCCAGTTGGTGAGACTGCAGCCGATGTTATAATTGTTCTTCGCAGGATGTTTGACCTTTATGCAAATATCAGGCCAGCCAAGTCATATCCGAACATTCCAAGCCTCTCAAACAACGTCGACCTTGTAACAGTGAGAGAAAATACAGAAGATGTATACCTTGGATGGGAGTTCAACACAGACGAAAAGACAGTTGTAGCGCTGAGAGTTACATCAGAGCGCGCCAGCAGAAGGATTGCAGAACATGCCTTTAAGATGGCGATGATACGCAACAACAAGCATAGAGTAGTCGCAGTACACAAGGCCAATGTCCTACGCAAAGGAGATGGGTTATTTTCTGCTGTGTGTAGGTCAGTTGCCAATAACTATCCAAAGATACAGTATAGCGAATTGTATGTTGATGCAGCGTCAATGAACTTAATCCGCAATCCGGAGGAATTTGATGTTATTGTTACCACAAACTTGTTTGGGGACATATTGTCTGATGAAGCCGCTCAGGTGGTAGGGGGGCTTGGCATGGGACCGGCTGCAAACATTGGAGACAAGTTTGCGCTCTTTGAACCAGTACATGGAGCAGCATTTGACATTGCAGGAAAGAATGTTGCCAACCCATCATCTATCCTTCTTTCTGCCAAGATGATGCTCGAATGGCTCTCAGATAAATATGATGACAAGAACATAATGGCAGAAGCTAAACGGATAGAAGATTCCATTGTCAGTATGCTCAAGCAGGATCAAAAGACAAAGGATATAGGCGGCAACCTTTCTACTACTGAATTTGCAGCGCTTGTTGCAGAGGGGATGTATAGCTAATCGCGATTCAAACCTTATAGCCGCTACTACCCTGACGCCAACAGATAGACCAGCAATTGGGAGTTACAATATTGTCAATATTCATCCAATGCTTATCTAACAACAACTTCAGTACGGCTAACTCTGCAATATAGATATCACAATGAGGACTTCAGAGTTTGGAAATCAAGCAAGTAGTTTAATCGATTCAATAAGATGTTGCTCAGAGAGGATACATTAGTATAATGCTGACGTAATAGCACAGCCTACTGCTATCAGCAGTCTTATCTCCCTGACGACTAAAATATCAAACATTTGGGTTTTTTAGAGAAATATCCCCAGAGGCTTCTTCCTATTAAGAGCCTCTAGGCGCTCTTTTTTGCCACGCCATAAACATGAATATGAAAGGAATAGTCATGACAGCAGTCGCTATCAAGACAGGCTGGAATGCACTTGGATTGACGTCTATACCAGCGAGCTGCATGAAAGGCAGAGGGAATACAGTGAATAGCCAGAAAGCCACAATGATTCCTATTAGGTAGTAGTTCCTCTTCAAAAGAGTAGCGAATCCAAGCTTAACTATTTTTTTCCTGTCGCAGCTGATGCATTTAGTAGTATAGCCTGTTATGTCTGTTGGAACAGTGCATGATGTACATATTCTGCTTTGACAAAAGTAGCATTTTCTCTCAGCAAACCGCGAGCCACAA
>Ga0114129_10001053_pt1 | contig 36155 bp, 30 predicted proteins | sample RhiMetdeltSRZDD1_FD_80071 | JGI IMG/M metagenome (GOLD analysis project Ga0114129, IMG submission 80071) | Populus rhizosphere microbial communities from Tennessee, USA - Rhizosphere MetaG P. deltoides SRZDD1 (version 2) (version 2) | ecosystem: Host-associated > Plants > Roots > Rhizosphere >...
CAATGGCTTTAAGGGATTCGATCCGCTCAAGACCTACGCCGTGATCGGCGCGCTGGCGGAGATCGGCGTGATCATCCTGCTCTTCGAGGTCGGGCTGGATCGAAATCAGCCAGAGCGCCAGTGTCGGCGCCAGCGGCGGCGCGGTTCCGCTGTCAGCGCTCCCTTGAGCGTTATGCCTGTCAGGGGAAAATCAGTCATCTTCAGGCCGATGGCGGAACGTTTTTGGTTAGCAGCGCGCCGCCGCGAATGTGCAGGTCGCGCTGCGGAAATGGAATCTCAACGCCGTGCTCTTTGAATTTGTCGTGGATGGCGAAGTTCAACGCGCTGTACAAGACCAGTTTGCGATGCACGTGGTTCTGATTCCAGACGCGCAACACGAAATTCAGACTGCTCTCGCCGAATTCGCGGAAACAGACGTCCGGCGGAGGTTCTTTTAGCACGTCCGCATTCTCCCTCGCCACTTCCAGCAACAACCTTTCCACCAGTCTGACATCGCTGCTGTAGGAGACGCCGACCGGAATTTCAAAGCGCACTCTAGGGTCGTTGTACTTCCAGTTGACGACGGGTTCTGAGATGAACATCGAATTCGGCACGATGATCGCGATCTGGTTGTTGGTGACCACCGTAGTGCTGCGCGCGCCGATCTCAATCACGTCGCCTTCAACGTCGCCGACGACGATCCGGTCGCCGACCTTGATCGGCCGCTCGAAGAGGATGATCAAACCGCTGATGAAATTGCTGGCAATGTTTTGCAGACCGAAACCGACGCCGATGCCGACCGCGCCCGCAATCACGTTCAGCGTCGTGAGGTTGATGCCGACCGTTTGCAGGATGATCAGCAGCCCGACCAGCAGGAACACGTACCGGGTGATCGAGCCGACAGCCTGTTGCGCTCCCACGTCCAGTTTGGTGCGAATGAGCACTCGCTCGACCAGCAGTTTCCTGGCCTTCGCGGTGAGATAAAATAGCAGCAGCAGAAGGGCGAGAAAGTAGATCAATGTCCAGAGGGTGATCTTCGCTCCGCCGAGCGGGAGCAAGGGAAAATTGAGAATGGCCTTGATTCTAGCGAGCAGTGATTGCATGTCCATGTCTTTTCTCCTTGTGACTCAATCGATGAATCTGAGCCAGGCATTGCGTCAGATGACCGGGGTATTCTCTGTTGGGTGGCCTTGATTCGGATGGAGTTTGTGCGGCGGGGCTTTACGCATGTGTAGCGGCGCGCTATGGGACGGGCACGCCTTCGGCGCGATATTCATCGAGTCTGCGGTAGAGCGTCTTGCGGTCGAGGCCGAGCAGTTCCGCCGCGCGCGATTTGTTGCCGCCCGTGCGGCGCAGGACCTCCAAAATGTATTCACGTTCCACCTCGCGTATGGTCATGTTTTGTTCGACCGAACGCGCGATCAACGCCGACGCGCCGCCACTGGCGCCCACGCGGTCCGGCAAATCATCGGGCGTGATCACCGTTCCGCGCGCGAACGCGACCGCCCGCTCGATGGCGTTTTCCAGTTCGCGCACATTTCCCGGCCACGAATAAGCGGTGAGGATGGCGAGCGTCTCGGACGACACGTCGAGCGGCGGCCTTTTTGCGGCTTCGGCCGCCTTGTTGACGAAATGCTCGACCAGCAGCGGGATGTCGAACGAACGCTCGCGCAGCGGCGGGACTTCGAGCCGGATGACATTCAATCGCCAGAACAAATCCTCGCGGAAGCGCCCGTCCCGAACGTCCTGTTCCAGATCGCGATTGGTCGCCGCGACCACACGCAGGTCGACAGATTTTTCAACATTCGCTCCGACGCGACGAATCGCGCCCTCTTGCAGCGAGCGCAGCAGCTTCGGCTGTACAGGCAAATGCAACTCTCCGACCTCGTCCAGGAAGAGCGTGCCGCCGTCTGCGACTTCGATCAGCCCGGCGCGCGGCTGTCTTGCGCCCGTGAATGCCGTCCCAGTGTGCCCGAACAGTTCCGATTCGATCAACTCCGCCGGGATCGCGGCGCAGTTGACCGGGACGAAATCGCCTTTCCGCCCCGACATCTCGTGAACCGCGCGCGCGACGAGTTCCTTGCCCGTCCCTGACTCGCCGATTATGAGCACAGTGCTGGCGCTGCGGGCGGCGATGGCGATGTGATCGAACAGTTCACGCATCGGACGCGAGGCGCCGATGATGCGCGGCGGCGCCGGTCGTTCGCGGCGCAACCGCGCCTGCTCACGCTGCGCCGCGCTCCGTTCCAGCGCCTCTTCGACCAGGCGCAGAAGATCGCGGTTCTCGAAAGGCTTGGTCAGGTATTGATAGGCGCCTGCTTTGACCATCGCCACCGCCTGCTCGACCGAGCCGAAGGCCGTGATCACAATGACCGGCGCTTCCGAGCGCAGTTCCCGCGCCTTCGCCAACAACTCGTGACCGGTCATTTCGGGCATCCGCACGTCGGTGATCACCAGGTCGATCACTTCCTTCTCTTTTTCGATGTGCGCGAGCGCCTGGCGCCCGTTGGCCGCGACGAGGGTTTCATAACCGGCGTTTACCAGCACTTCCTGAAGCAGATCGCGCATGTCGTCGTTGTCTTCGGCAATCAAAGCTCGCTCTCTCATACTGGCTCCCCCATTTGCTATCGTGTTTATCCCGGTCCTGACCGTGTTCAGTATACTTTAGGTTGATATAGAGCAAACCGGCGACAGCGCAATCTACATATCGATAGGGAAGTAGACCGGGCGTGAGCGCGCAAATGAGTTTTGTATGCGCGGGAACGACGGCGACGCCCGTCGAAGCGCGCCGTCGCCGTCCGAGTGATTGCCGGAGGTCTGATTGTTGCAGGCGGAATTTGATGGCTCAATCGCAAAGAGCTTCAAAAAACGCTGAGTAAGTTATGGGCATAAAATGGAAATTAACCTGGGCGCGCCGGAAGCGATAAGCGCCCAGGGATTTCGTGAGGAGGAATTATGCAGGGAAAACGTAACAACCGGTTCATGGAGATACTGGCGATTGGAATGATCGGGGAAGGGATTATAGGGGCCATACGCCCCAGGCGTTACATGCGATTATGGCGGTTCGGGCCGAAAGCTTACCGCAATTTCATCGACGCGCTCGCGAGGCGCCCGCAGGCGACGCGGTTGATGTGCGCCGCGGAAGCCGGGCTTGGCGTCTTGCTGGCGTTGCGGAACACACGGTGACAAGCATTTATCGCAAATGTGGTTGCGGATGGCAATGACTACTGCCTGGCGCGACGTGGAATATCTAATTGAAGACTGTGCAAATAAAAGCCCATTGAAATCAATGGCCAAAGAATTGACGCGGCAGCGTATGGAGTGCGGCGACTTGTCGCCGCTTTGGCTTTCCTGGAATGCAAAGCGGCGACAAGTCGCCGCACTCCATACGCTTCGCGATCCCCAATGCCTGCATCAATTCAACTTTAATTTGCACAGGCTTCAGCTAATTGGAACTGCTTTATGACTGGTTCGGACAAGACCTACGTTGAAAAGCCCTTTGGAAGAACCAATTTTGCCAGGACGGCTTTGATCGTACTCGCGCTGACTCTGCTCGCCGGTTCAATGTCCCCCAGCGCGGGCGGCGCGGGCAGTTCGCATGCTCTGCGAGGGCGACAGGAAAACCGGTTTGAGTTGAAAGGCATTGTTCAATCCGTCGATAAGGCTAAAAAGCGCGCGACGATCAAGCATGAGAAGGTCGGCGACCTGATGGGCGCTATGACGATGCCTTTTTTGATCAAGGACGAGAAAGCGCTCAATGAGATGGAACCGGGCGATCAGATCAAGGGGACACTGGTTACGACCGGCGCCGGCGGGATGTGGCTGGAGAAGATCACAATCATCGCCAAGGCCAAGAAGGAAAAAACTTCCACAGTTGGGGGAGATCAGGCCGATAAACCTTCCGGGCTTATGGGAGAATCCGGTAACGACCGACGCCCGCCGATTGTTATTTGACCGACATCCTGCTCTTGCCCTGCGCCATAGCATTGGGCGTTCAGTCAAGTAGCGTCGATCCAAAACACCAGATAAGCAACATCAGGATGTTTGTGTTGTCGATCCTCTCGTCCGACAACCCTGTACCCCCATCCGGATATTATTCCCTCGGTAACCTGTTTAGCTCTGACCTCGTTGAAGGGGCCAATGATAAGGCGTCCAGCAAGTTCACAGACTCGTGTGAGCAGATGCGCCACCAACTCGCGCCTACGGGGCGCCGGAACATAGTCGAGTTTCTGTATATGGACGAAGTTGAATCTGCGTGGCGGCTCCCAGCCCAAGATGTTCGCGACCCAGAAACGATCATGCCAATGCGGGAGACGTCGCCTGGCAAGATCAACCATTGCAGGAGATAGATCCACGCCGTACGGTTCTATCGACAAGCCTCGCTGAGACGCCCACGACTGTGTCGTCTCCATCAAGTGGCCGCTAGCGCATCCGACGTCCAGGAAATCGCCGTCGTGGTTTAGCCCCTCAATTACCAGACTTCTGGCGCGCTCCCAAGCTGCCGCGTCGCCGCTGTGACCAGACTGCGCGCGTGGATTGTCGGCGGCAATATACTTCGGAGCGATGAGCCCCTGCATTGCCTCGTACCATGCGATTTCATCAATTTCCCCGCGGGACAAGGCTTCATCGATCCTTTGTACGTCACGCCAGCCCCGCTCAAGGTAGTCACGAATGTCGTCACTCACTTCAATCTCCTGACTTGGTCGTTGGTCGAAAACGAAAACACTTTCGCTCGATGAGGAGCGCAACCACGCGCCTAAATTTCCCGCATTTAATCGTAGCTTGCGCAGGTGTGTGGATTCTCTTGCGTATACTGGAGACTGGTGATGAGGATAAGAAAGATAGTTTGCCTAGCCGGAGAGCGCGCGCGCCCGCCGGAGGATTGCGGTGGCGTCGGAGGCTACGCGAATTTTCTCGAATTCGCTCTAAGCAGCTTTTTAGCGGCTGATACCAACTGGCGAGCCTTCGACGCCGAAATACCTTTCAACTCCATCACTTTATCAGGCGCCGCCTCAGCCAGAGCTTCCACAGAAACAATCCCGATCTTTTCAAGCCGTCTGGCCGTGGCATCGCCGATACCTTTGATCTCTGTGAGCGCGGGGCGATCCGCGGCGCCGGTCAATTGAGGCGGCGTGATTGGCAGCGCGCGCGCAGCGAAGGTCGAGGCGTGTATCACTATTGGTGGAACAGCGCCGGCAGTTGGAAAAACTAGCGATTGCGCGACGGCAGGCCGGCCGCCGAAATGCGCCAGTTCTAGCCCGCACTCCGAGCAGGAGCCGACACTAACCGGTCTGCCTGCGCGCGTCACCATTGAGTCGTCCTCGATCACCGTTCGCTCTTCTTCGCAATCAGGACAAAAGCAGCAATCGTGAGGCGTCTCTCCTGGAGCGCGTCCAGGCGGTGTCGCTCGGCACAATCCACGTTCGGGGATCGGCGGCGGCGCGACGGCAGCCTCCTCGAACGCCACTTTCAGATCCGTCACGACCAATTCACCTGGCGATTGAGCGACAAAGGTCACCGGGATTGGTGTGACTGAACTGAATCGTAACGAGACTTGTCGGACCTGTAGAACTATTCCGGGTGGAATGATCAGATTGATCTCGGCCTGGACGGCATTCTCAGGCGAGGTTCCATTCGTCACCGAAGCCCCGAAATTATCGGCGAAGATTTCAAGCGCGATTGGCGCTCCGATGGTCGCTCCGCCGGTATCAAGCAAGCGCGCTTCGATCCGCGGATTGGCCTGATTCGCCGAGAGCTTCTTCGTCTGTCCCTGAAATTCCAGGGCGAAAGGTTGATTGCTTTTAGCCGGGATCGTCTGCTTCAACGCCACTGCATTGGCTCCAGCGTTCTGCAATTTGGCTCCGTCATCGAACGCGATGACGGAAAAGCCTGGAGCCACGGCCGGCGAAACAACCCAACCGTCGAGTCTGCCTTGCGACTCGGATCTGAAATCGCCGTTGATCACTGTCTCGTCAGTTCCCATCAGCGAGACCGAGTCAATGATAGCCAGTGCGCCGGCGGGCGCGATAAATCTCACCTCCGCTTGGTCTGCGCCTGCCGGCGCCGCCAAACGCGCCCGATGAAGCGCGAGGCCTGGCGTCGCGGCGCCGATGGCGGCGAATGCTAGTGGAATTCCGCCGGGATCCTTCGGCGGAGCGGCTAATCGGACTTCGATTGGAATCTGATCTGTCTTGATCAATCCACATTGGCTGTTGAGCCAGAGCACTTCGGCCACCGCATCAGGCTGATCGGCCATGGCCAAAAAACTGAACTCGTAAGCGCATCCGGCGGCGACCGGCGCGATCTGAGAAAGTGAGCTCGGAGAAATGGCCGCATCGCCCGATTGTCCCAGTTCGATTGCTCGGAGAAGCGGCTCCGGTAAGCATTTGGGTGCGACTCGCCCCGAAGTCAAATTCCACTCCAGAGGAAAAGGCGTTCCCACTTGAATTGGCGTTAGGGATCCGCCTGAGCTACGAACATAAAGCCAGGCGCCTGATGGAGCGAGAGTGAGGCTTACCGGATTTTCTATATCGATCTGTTTGACAACTCGCGACCGAACTAAGTCAACAACCCGAACTTTTCCGCTTGCGCCTGTGTCCGGGTGTTTAGTAGCCACATAAACTATCGTTCCTGCTGGCGCCATGGCTATGGACGACGGCGAGTCGTCAGGCGTATTGCCAAAGTTGACCGGCTCGAAAACATTCCCGGTTGCAATATCAATCACGCTGATCGTCTTGCCGCCTTTGTTGGCGACTATCGCTCGCTGACCATCGGGCGTGAGCGCGATTGCGATCGGATCATTGCCGACGTTGATGGCGTCGCCGATCTGTCGCAACGTGGCGGCGTCGAATATCCGAGCTTCACCATTAGGCTTGGTCCCATTGACGGTAGCGTACAGACGGCTTCCATCCGGCGAGATTACGAGAGAGGTTAATTTGCCATTCACGATATCGATAGAATCAAGGATGGTCAGGTTGGAGGTGTCGAACACACTGATTGTCGAATCGTCAACAAAGCTGACAAACAAGCGATTGTCTTCTCGGCTTAAAGCCAATATCGGATCTCCCGCTCCTTCCAGCGTGTTGACACTCATCAATTCCCGAAGAGTATGAGCGTCAATAACCAGAATCCCTTCCCGATTGATAAAGTAAGCTCGCGTTCCATCGTGGCTGATGACGGCGCCTTGGGGGGTTAGGGAGATCGGTTCATGCTTGATCGGCAAGCCGCAAGCTACGTCTATCAAAAACACCCGCGGGTCCTCACCATCACTAACATCAACATAGGCCAAAGCCCCATCTGGCGAAAAGGCGACCGCTCCCACATCTTCGCTGAAGAGCGATTGCCGCAAGAACAAATTATCTCCGACTCCGAACCATTGTTCGAAATCCCCGTTGACCAGATGCTCGGTCACAGGACAGCCGTGAGTCGCGGCCTTGTCCAGATGCGTGTTGAGCGCATTAGCCAGATCGACGTCGAGCGCGAGGTCCACGCGCCCCAGCGGCTCGAAGCGATCCAGGTTGACCCGCGCCGGGAATTCGCCGGCCCCGGCCTGAAGAGCGATTGGCATGCGGAACCGCTCGTTGACCTTGCGCAAGCGGAAGAAGGCCGCCAGCGGGCCTGAGATTTTAGAGGCCGTGGCCGCGCGCCACGACAGACCGCCGTCTACCGTTCGTTGCATTCCGAGGCTTCCCGCCGTCGCCGGCGCGACACTCCACTCAGCCTCTCCCTCGACGCTTTGCAGCAGCAGCCAGTAACGTCTCTTCGGCTGAAACTGGAATTCGGCAGGCAATGAGACGCCGATCCATTTACGCCGTTTCTCCTCTTCCAAATTACGCTCTTGCCCGATGGGGCCGGGGACTTCTAAATTCACCGGTTCTGGCAGCAGTGAAGCGTCTCCGGGTTTGCCATCCAGATCTTCGCGCAAATCCAGACGCAATCTCGATGTGCGTGTGACCGAGAGAAACAAATCAACAGCCGTGGCTGACAACGTCACTTCCACCTCGATTGACTGGGCCGGCGCCGAACCCGGAGCGATCGCTACTGTCCCGGACGGGCTGACCGATTTGACCACGCCATCAGGCAAAATGGTCTCCGTCGGGTTGTAAACGATGCGCGCGCTGTCGAAGGCCCCGATCACTCGCGCGCTCGTTCCCTGGGATGAAACGCGCATGCCTGCTGGAACAGTTATCGTCAACTGGTCAGGCTGTGTCTTCGGGAAGCCGCTCAGATCGTACTCCAGCTTCACTTCGCTCACGCCTGCCGCGAGCGTCTTCTGCTCCACCGCGAATTCGATCTCCGTCTCCAACTTCAAGCGAGCGATGGAATCAGAATGCAGCGTCAATGGCACAACATAGAAGCCATTCTCGACATCCGCATCGGCCAGGAACGCCTGCAACGCTTCGGCGTAGTCCGGCGTGGTTTCAGGCAGAAGCATCTCGCCCAGATGAGTCCAGAAGGGCGGCGTCTGTCCGAGTCGAAGATTGACGTTGGTTGGGGCGCTACGGATGATCACCTCCGAGACATTCGGATCATTACCTGCCGGAGTGACAGGAGGCGGGACAGGAGGGGTTGTCGAATTCGTGAGCTTAAGTTTAGTGACCGTCAAGCTCGGCAGCGCGACAGAATTGCCGGAGAGTTTGAAGAAGGTGTCACCAGGCGCTTTGATGCCGCCGTTGCCGTTGATCTCCACGTAGGCGCCGCCCAGGTCAACTTGCAGAGTGGTGTTTATCAGATTGGCGCCGTTTACCCTGGAAAGCACGCGACGACCATGAAAATCAACCTCCACCCATTGATCGGCTACCGCTGTCCTCGTCGCGCCAAAATCACCGACCGCGCCGTTAAACCTGATTGTTTCGGCGAACGGGTTGGCGCCGTTGGTGGCGTCAACCGGAGTCACTCTGACCCTCGCGCGCAGGATGCGCGCGTTGGCCGGAATGTTTCGCAGCGACAACGCGCGGTCGCCTTGAAACGGAGTTTGGCTGCCATCGAAGATGTCGTTGAGTTTCATGGCTGTTTGGTCATTGCGCGCCCGGCTCCCTTCGGGCGCGCGGCTGTCATTGCTGTAGTTTTTCAAGAAATAGTTTTTCCGTTTTTCGTCCCGGAGAGACAGTGGAAATTCGCCGGTGGAGAAATCCCAATGGGGTTTTTCCACCAGCAAATCTCCCGCGGCCCCACGACGCCGCAAGAACATTTTCTTGAAGGCTATGGTTTGCGCATTGCGTTCCCATCCGGTTTACACCTTAAACAACATCATCACCGGAATCTCTTTGGTTCCGAGCGTCCTGATTCCCAGCGTATTATGGTCGAAGTGAAGGACCTCCACGCCGACCGGTGGGGCGTTACCGGGCGCAGTCGGTACGCTGGCCGGGGCCGGGACTGTTCTCTCGTCTGTCGCCGCGCCGGGGGTGGTGTGATTGACGGTTTTGTAGGGCACAACCTTGAACCAGATGTCGTCCCACTCCCCCTTCTGTTTCAATTCACCAACAGTGCGCTGATCACCACAGCACTTGTCAAACCAGGGTGAGTGGCAATAGGCGTCATCCAGAAACTCGTCGTTCGGAGCGGCGAAGAACGCTTCCCAGAATTCCGTCTCCAAATTGTCGAGCGACGAACTGTCCGTATATTGAACTTTGTAGAGACTGAGCATGTCGCTAAACGGAATGCGAAATGCCGGTGTGCCGTCGGTCGGTTCGGTGTTGACTGATTTTTTGACAGCGGGTGAGACACTTGTGTCTGTGAATGTAATTTTCTTTTCGCTCGAGTGGTAGAGATAGAAAATTGTATCGGTTGACAGACTTTTCTCTCCATCCTCGGAGCACACGGCGTCGAAATTATCCAATTGATAAAGGTCCACCAGCGGCACGGCCCCCAGCTCGTGCTTGATGACATTCGGCTTCTTATCAGCCGGGATGCGCTTGAAGAGGCGTTTGTAGCCGGTGCGCGTCGGGAGCGTTTGAAAAACCTTGTCGAGAATCTCTTTCGTCAATTCATCGGCCGTTTTGTTCTCCAGCTTCCGCGCATTTTCGGCTTCAGGGACAAGACTGATTCCATCTATCGCAGTTTTGATCTGCTCATCGATGTTCCCTTTGATCAATGTTTGCACCTGGTTCCAATCCTCGGCTGTGATCAGGTCGCCGGGATTACGTTTGATATAGGGTTCTGCGGGCATAACGCATTTCTCCTTGTCATTATGGGTTGCTGTTTAGCTGAGGCGATTCAGCGCGGTCGCGCGTAACATCAGCATGGATGCCTGCGGCTTTGGCATGCAGGACTCCCAATGGGCCTGGCTTGAGTAAATCTTCAACGAGGGTTGAAAGCTGTTCGCCTCCTAGCGCGATTCGGCGCGCGCTTTCAAACCGCCCGCCCTCGAAACTGATCGTGACATCGAATTGAGCCGGGCCGGACTTTTGCGCGGTCACGGCGATGGCGTTGCCCCATTCGCCAGGCTGTTTGGCGCTCAGCTTGATGAAGCCGGGCGCGTCCTTCTCAGCTAGAAAGATCTGCGCCGGAGTATCTCTTCGCCCTCCAGTCAATTTGCGGATGGCCGGTCGGCGGATCGGCAGGTTCACGGCTTCAAACCCCAGCGGAACGCGCTCTACTGTCTCGGCTTCGACCAGTCTGGAGACTTTTTTCCTGATGCGCTCGACCAGATGATCCTCGTCGCCTCGCGGCTCCGTGACCACTCCTTTGTACTCTTCGACGGTTGCGGCGGTGTCGGCGAAGAAGGATTGGTTGAAGCGTCCGCCGAAGCGTTCCGGCAAATCATCAGGAAGATTGACGGCGAAAGCGCCTGGATGAAATTCCGCCCAACGGAAGCGAACATGGACCGGCGGATCGGGAGGCGCCTGAGACGAAGCGAAGACGGTGTTTTCCGTCTCCGGCGGCGTGTCCTCGAAACGGCTGATATTGAAGACTCCGCGTTCATCGCATCCTCCGCCTGCAAAGCGCGATTGATTGAATCTGGCGTAATCGAACCGCGCGCCGTCGCAATCCTGGTAAATCCATTGCGACCGTCCGCGCGGCAAGACCAGGGCGGCCTCGTTTGTCTGTTCGGCCGGCGCGGGACGCTTGCCGCCGTCGGGATCAGTGATCTCGGCCTGCAATGAACCGTCAGCGCCACGCCACAAGCTGAGATTCTCTCCGGGATTGATGACAGTCTTCACGCGCACGCTTTGAGCCGTGGTCAGATTGAAAAACTTCGGCCCATCGGCGCCGTGCGGAGCCGTCAACTCGATCATCAAATCCGCCTCGGCGGCGCCTTTATTGTTGATCGTCAAATTGTCGCCGTGTCGCGTCGGACGCGGCGGCTGATCATCGGTCGGATAGGCCGTCGGGCGTGGCGGATACTCGATCAGCTCCAACGCGCGAACCGGTAAAAGCTCCAAACTGCTGGTCTCACTGTTGGCCGGAGAAGTGAGAACCAGATGATCATCTTGGGCCGAGGCCAGATTCGGAACGACCGCGTTGATTCGCTCGACGATCTCATCCAGGAAGGTCGTGCCTGGCGAGGAGCCGGCTATGTCAATGTCAATCGGACGTCCGCCGTCCACCACGAGTCGAATGCGGCTGCGTTCAGCCAGATTGATTGGCCCGAGCAAGTCGGCCTCGCCAGCTATCACCGCCGGCGCCGGATCGCTGCCCTTTGTTTCGTCCGGGACTTCGCCCAGAATTTTCCGTCGCGCGTCGCTGCCTTCGTGCGGCGCCAGCTCGATCACCGACGCCGCGCCGGTCGTCGGCGCGGTCAGAACCAGGCGATTGCCGTCCTTTGAAGCCGACGTGAAGCCGAGCGCCTGGTTGATCGCTTGAACGATCAGATCGAGTGTGACCTTCGCAGCGTCAGTCGCGCCAGCCGCGCAATCCACATTCACCGGCTGCGCGCCGTTGACGGCCAATCGCAGGAATCGCGCCGCGCGCAAATCTATCTCAGCGGGCAAAACAACTTCGCCCTTGATCAGCGCCGGTGTGGCTGCGGCCCCTTTGTAACCGCGCGGCGGTTTGACGCCGAAAATCTTTTCAGTCGCATCCTTTTCGGATGGAACTGAGAATGCGATCTGGCTCTTTTCGCCCTTTTCATTCGAAGTCAGGATGACGTGTTCGCCGTCGTGACTGGCGACCACTTTCTGAAAAGCCAGGTTGATCGCGCTGACGACGTCGCTTAGGCTGGTTTGTTGTGGGACGACCTGATTGGCGCAGGCGACCTCAAGCTGCTTTTCATCCACCCGAAGCGAAACTTTGTCGGCGACGCTCAGATCAATGTCTGCGCTCAAATCAACTGTCCCGACGAAGGTGACGCGCGTCTCGTCGCCGCCGCGAAATGTCCCCGGTTTCAATCCCAGCAAAGTTTTGAGCGCGGCGTGCGGCGACTCGAAGGCGATGCGACCGCCGGCGCCGGCGACGTGCGAACTCAAGACCAGATTCTTCCTGTCGGCGCTCATCGCCGCTACTTCCACCCCTGCCAGCGATTGGTTGATCGCCCTCACGATCTCGTCAGATAAAGTCGCTCGTGGCCGCGCGCCCGCGCAATCAATCTCTACGGCCTCTCGGTTATCAACGATCAGACGCAGCAGCCGGGCTTCGCGCAGATCGACGCCGCGACTGAGATCGGCTTTGCCTTGAACGCGAGCGGTTGTGGCGGCGACTCCCTCCGCCTTTTTCCTGAGAAATCCGAAAGCGGCCGGCGCGGCTTCATTGGTAGTGAATGCGCGCGTCACGAAACGCTGTCGGATGGCCGTCGTCAACGGCTCGATCACGATGCGGCTGTTCTCTCCGGCAGTCGGTGAGGTCAGGATCAAATGCTTGACGTCGTCTGAAGCGACATTGAAGTCGAATGCCTGGTTGATCGCTTTCTCGATCTGCTGAAGCGTGACCTGGCCGCGATCTGTGGCTTCGCTACGCGCATCAATCACTTTCAGCGGGCCGCCGTCCACACCGACCTGAACAAAATGCAGCGCGTGGAGGTTGATTCCTTTCTTCCCGCTCAAATCAGCGGCCCCGACAAAGCAGGCCGCGGTCGCGGCCGAGCCTTGAAAAAGCTTCGAGCCAATACCGAAGAGAATCTCAGAGGCGTCTTGATCCACCGGCAAAGTCTCGAAGACGATCTGGCTGTTCTGTCCGGTTGTCGGAGAAGCCAGCCGGAGGAACCGCCCGTCGTGCGACGCCACGCCCGCGCCGAGTTGCGCCGTCAGCGCGGCTACGATTTCATCGAGAAATGAGCTTGATGAATTGGCGCCCGCGCAATCCACAATGACCGTGGGCTGGGCGTCAATTTGAACGCTGATCTTCGACCTCAGGCTCAGATCAACTCCGCGGCTCAGGTCTTCGACGCCGATCGCTTCCGCCGGTCTGGCGTCGCGCCCCGCGTGAAAAGTCGTGATCGCGCCGAACAATCGTTCTCTCGCATCCTGCGCCGCCGCCGTTTGAAAAGCGAGGCTGCCCTGGAATCCGAGGGTTTGCGAAGTCAGCGTCAACCGTTTGCCGTCGTGCGACGCCAGTTCGAATCCGAACGCGGAATTGATCGCCTGCTTGATGTCATCGAGCGTCGTCTTGGCCGGATCGCCAGGCCGAGCGCAATCAATCTCGGCCAGACGCTTCCCGTCAACCAGCAAGCGCAGGTAGCGCGTCCGGCTGAGATCAACTTCGCCGCCGAGTTCGACGCCGCTCACCCGCGCCTTCGTCGCTTCCGCTCCGCGAAAAGCGCGCGGAGGAAGACCGAGCAATTGCATTGACGCGTCATTCACGACATCCTGAATTTCCAACCGGCTGTCAGGTCCGATGGTCGGCGAAGCCAGATTCAGATGACGCCCATCGTGGCTGGCCAGGTTTGCGCCAAGCGTAAGGTTGATCTTTGTTGTGATCGCTCCCAGCATGGTCAATCCCGCCAGATCAACCTGCTTCGGCGCGGAGGCGTCAACTATGACACTGAGAATGGTTGAGCTTCCCAGATCAACCCCGCCGCTCAGATCAGTCTTGCCGGCAATCTGAGCCGGTCGAGCCGGTTGACCAGTCGCTTCCGCCGAATCAACCCCGAAAAGCAACCGGGCGGCGTCATCGCCGCGCGGCGCGACTTTGATAATCATGTCGCTGGCGCGCGTCCACCACGTGTCCATCTGCTCGTATTCATCGGCGATTTGCAGGTTCAAGGCTTCGGCCGCCACGCGCAATATCCCCTGTACGGTAACCGTGCCTTCGATGAAAATGCGCACGTAGCGTTTGAGATGCTCGCGGAATTCTTCGACGCTTTCGTCAGAAGGCGATGGGAGACATTTGCCGGAACCATTCTTCGACTCTTTATCTTCTCCCGCGCCGCGCGTCTTCAAACCGTAGAGAGCGGCTATGCAAGCCAGGTCCTGAATAAATTCAGCGCCGCGGTCGGCGTGATCCACCCAATGCGCCAGCATTACCGCCGCCAGCGAATTCTCGGCCAACAGCAACTCGGAGCCGAACGCGTCGGCGACGCTGAACAGCGCCGTCGGCTTGGGAAAGGCGCGGAATGTGCTTGGCAGATTGTTCAGGATGCGCTCTGTCTTGGTCGGCATGCTAACCCTCCAGCGCTATGTCGTCCGGTGTGATGTCGAGCGCGACCGACCATTTGTCGCCTTCGACGATTGCCGAGACCTGGAATTTCCCGGCTTCGATTTCCGCGTCCGTGGCGCGTTGCCCGCTCTCTCCCTGTAACAGAGCGCGATTGGATTTGCGCAGAGCCGTGGGCGCGGACGAGCCGGATTCCTTCAGAATGGCTTCCAGCGTCGTCCTCAAACCGGTCTGTCTGTTTTCGACTGTCGTCGCGGGATCGCTCAGAACCGTGTTGACCGCGTTGAGCAACGCATCGGTCAATCTTTCCGGCCCCGGTTTTACGATGTCGGACTGGGTGACAATGACGTCAACGATCTTCGTCTCCTCAGGCTTCGCGCTGACCTCCTTGACGCTTCGGATCGCCTTCAACAGTTCGGCGCCTTTCGACGGATCGCCCGCGCCCAGACCGTCAACATACTTTTGCATCGCCCCGATGATCTGGCTCTTCACCTTGTCCTTGCCTGCGGCGGTTATATTCTTATCAGTCAGGACGGCTCTGATTCGCGGTTTGAAGAAGACGTAGCGGGCCACGAGCGTAGCCATCACGCCGGCTGCGCGCGTCTCTTCGACGGCGGCCCGCAGGCTCGGAAACCGCTCCGGCTCGGCTTCGATCAGTAGCGTCACTGTGCCCTCGGGCGTCCGCTTTTCCGGCTCGCTGTTGGGATCGAAGGCTTCGACCAGTTTCCCGCGGCCTTCCGTGATCGCTTTGATTAAGGCGGCGAGTGTCGCCTTACCGGCGCCGCGCAGGACCAGTTTGGCGCGAGCGCGCAATTGCTCATCGGTCTCGTCTTCAGCGGCGAGGATCGTGTCTTCGAAATTGGTCACGCGCGCGATGCCGGTGATCGGTTGCGCCAGCCTGGTGATCGCGCCCGCTTTGACCAGTCCGGCCTCGCCTTTCGATTTGCCGCCGGCCCGCGCCGGAACGTCAATGCGCGCCTGGCCGCGCTGAAGCGTGCGCGGTTCGACGGTCACGAAAGACGCTTCGTCTTTTTCAGCGCTTAAAACTGTGTCCTGGGCAATCGTGATATTGCCGTCGCCAGCCGCCGGATCGCGGAAGAAGGTGACCAGCCCAGTGGCGAACTCTTTGGTGATCCGCCGTACGCCGAGGATCGAGACAACCAGCTCGAGCGATTTGCCCGTAGCGGTGTCGACAAAGCCAGAGAGATAAGCCTGGTTGATCTGCTGATAAACAGTGGCGATCTCGCGCCCGACGGCTTCGCTCAAAGTGCGCGTCACGCTGCCGACATTGATGTCACTCAACGGCGAGCGGCTTTCGCGGCGGAAATAATCAACGTAGAAGAGGGTTTCGTCATCGGGTCTCTTGCCATCGGGCTGCCAGATGACGGCGTTGTCGCTTTCGCTGAAAACGAAATCAACCGTCTTCTGAAAAACCTGGTGAATCTGCTGGGGCTCGCCGTCGGCGCCGTTCACGGTCAACGAGCCGGTGACGCCGCGGACGTCGCGCGCCGGTTGCGCAAGCGGATAGAGATCGTCCTTCACGTCGAAGAAGATCGGTTCGTTGACCACGCCTCCGACGATGGCCGTCAAAATGTCGTCCACGATCTCCGGGTAAGGACGTTCGATCAGATTTACAGTATCAGCATTCATGTCGCTCCCTCCAGAAAGAATGGGAAGACCAGATTGATCGGCGTGTCACTGTCAATCGCCAGCAGCGCCACGTCTATGTCCATCTGCGCCGGGTCTCTGCGGTTCTGTGTGACGCTGGCCGAGAGTACTTTTTTGACGCGCGGCTCGGCTTCGAGCGTCTGCAACACGAAGAGCTTGGCGCGATTGCGATTGGTCTCGTTGTTCAGCTCGCCGATCAGTTCGTGCAGCCGCGATCCGTATTCGGGATGTCCGAGCGCTGTCAACTCGCCTGTCGGCGTCAGAAACCGCAGCAGCAAAGCCTGAATCAGATTGTCCACGCCGGAGAGCGGCTCCAGATCAATCTGGTCGGTCTGTTCCCGCCGAACCACCGACAGATCATTTCCCGGATCGCGATTGCTTTTGCGGGTCTGTAAATCTCGCAACAGGCGCAAATCAGCGCCGAAACTTTCCTGGTTCACAGGCATATCAACTCCTCCGAAAACAGTCACAGCCACATAGGGACGACTTTAGTAGTGGCGACATGTGACGACTAAAGTCATCACTACGTGACGCGCCGACGAATCACGGCGGCCATTGATCGTTGATGAACGGCGCAGCCGGCGGCCCGAGGATGGTCATCACGCCTGGCGGCGTGGGAATGATGTCGCCCACCCGCACCAAAGCCCGTCCGCCCACGTCGACGCCGCTGCTCGCCAGCGGCCCGATAACCAGCGGATACGGGAAACCCCAGACCGAATTGATCATCAAGCACATCGAGCCGGCGGTCGCCAGCGGCAATCCGTTAGCTATGATGACCGGCGGGAAGACGGCGATGATCGTCCCCATATCTGGCGGCCCCGACGCTCCGGGCGCGATCATCACCTGGCATCCGATTGTGACCGGCGGGCCTGGCATTCAAAGCTCCCTTCACGGCGAAAACGAAGTTATTCCTTTGAGGCTGACCGTCACTCCCTGCACGGTCGTCGAAACGCCGCCGTTGACAGTCGCGCTGACATTGCCTTTGAGCGTGGCTTGCGTGCCGGCCTCGATCTCGGTCTTCAATTGGCCCTTGATCGAAACGTTCAGGCCTTCGATCTTCAGGTCGCGCGCAGCCTTAATCGTCATCGCTCCGGCGGCTTCAATCGTCACATCGCCGTCCTGGTTCATGATGATCTTGGTGCGGCCCGCCACGACCGTCACTGTTCCGCCACTGCCATCGGGCTGATCGAGCTTCATCTCGGTTTTGCCGGCGGTGGCGCGCACAGTTCCGTCGGTGACGCGCATGGTGATCTTGGGCGGCATCTCGAAGATCATCTCGCGCGGCGGCTGATTCGATTGGTGATTGCGAATCGCGCCTTTGATCGTCTTGTTGTCGTCGGCGGCCAGCGGCAAACGAAAGATGATTTCGTCCGTCGTGTTGATCGGCGGGCGATCACGTTCGTTATAAAGCCGTCCGATGATGATCGGCTGATTGACATCGCCTTTGTCGAAAGCGAGCAGCGCCAGATCGCCGACGTTGGGAATCGCCACCGTGCCGATATGGCCGGTCATCACCGGCACGCGCCTGAGCAGCAGGCCGCTGTTCTTCAGCCGCACATCGCAGGCGTAGTTGTCCTTGTCACTGTCGCCGCTGTGCGGGAAGACTGCTTCGACCAGTCCCAGTTCGGCCACGCGCAGATTTTGCATCTCCCGCCGCACGATCTCCTGAATTGTATTGACAATGCTGGTCACATCTTTCCCTTTGTTATGGTGTTTCAACTCACGCCCGCAATCGCGCGGAAGCCGACGGTCGTCGTGAATCCGCCCGATTTTGTGATGCGATGAGCCACGCTTCGCACCTGGTAATTGCCGTTGAGCGATTCATCCGGCATCGCTTTCAACCGGATGGCGTCGCCCAATTTGACTTCGGGTCTTCCAATCGTCAGCAATCTGCCGCGCAGCGTGCGCCGCTGAATTTCGGTCAACGCCGCTTCGGCGGCCGCGCGCGCGGCTTCTCTTGTGCGCAGAGACGATCGCTCCAATAGAAACAGCGCTCCCGATCCCGCCTGGCCGCGCGAGCTGGTGAAATCCCTGGTCAACCAGGCCGCGGCCTCCTCGCCGTCGCTGCTGGTCGGACTTTCGCCCCAGGCTTCGACTCGCCCGGCCAGCGGCGGAGCGCGCAACACATCAATCTCGATGATGTGTTTCGCATACTCGAAGACATGTACGATCTTGCCGTTGATGAACTTCTCGAAGACCAGTTTATTCTCGGAGTTGAAGTAGAGATCGAAGCCGCACAACCCGGCCAGATCGCGCAGGTGATGGTATGCGCTGCGCCGGCCATCAACGACGTAGACCGGGAAATTGATCCCGTCTTCCGCCGTCGCCACATCCACACCGGCTTGATCCGCCAACTCGCGCGCGATCTCCCCCGCCGTCTTGCGCTCGAAGGTCTTTTCGACGAACGTGCGCAGCAATGCGTCAGCGCCGCTGTAACCAACCACACGCGTGGTCATCAGATTCGGCTCGACCGTCGCCACCAACCCGCTCATCACCTGAGTCAACCCGCCGTTGTCGGCGTAGCCCAATTCAATCGTCGCCTCGTCATCGCGCGCAGGTCTGAGTCCGCCGACGGCGCCGAGCGCTAGAGTGAAGCTGTCGGCAGGCGTGTCGAGGTCGAGCGCGACCATTAGGTCAACGAGCGTGCTGGCTTGCGGCTCGTCGGTGGTGTCAACGAGCTTGCGGCCGATGGTGAGTTTATAGGCGGGAGTAAGCATCACGGTCCTGCCCCCTCTCGCAAGAAATCGAACTGTACAGACAGGCCGTCGTTGGGGTTCTCCAGCTCAAATGTCACCAGTCCTGGCGAGCCTGGACCCAAGATGAACTTGACCTCAGTCCCACTACTGGTGGGAGCCAGTGTGACGAGGAACGTCTGTGTTCCTTCAGTCACCGTAGCGTTGGAATGAATATTCTGTCCTAAGACTATAATTTCGTTATTCTGATCGGCAGGTCCAGAGCGAGACACAGGCTTCAACATATTTATAACGGTTGGCGGATCAGCAAACCGGAGACGGCCATTCAGGACATCGAACGCCGCATCCGGATTCACAACTGCAACCGCGACTACGCCGGGCGCGCGAACTGGCGTCCGCACAACCTCGATCAAATCAGGCTGACGAACCTTAACGTCATTCGAGGTAACCTGAACGCCATCAATCTCCACAATAGCCCCTGGCAGAAAACCCTGGCCGTGAATCTCGAAAGAACCATCGCCGCGCGTAGACACCACTCTGGGAGTCAGAGCCCCTCCCGCCCCTTTCGCCGTTACATCGTTTATCAACAGCGGATCGTCAATGTAGGCGAACTGAAGCGGCGGGGTTGAAGAGCCACCCGGCGTGGTTACCACAACGTTCACAAATCCAGGAGCCAGTGGCCGTGGCGGAGGCACGACCTTAACCGAAGTGCTATTGTCAACGATGACACCCGTTCCCAGCGTTCCACCGAACTCGACTGTGGCCTCCAAAACGGTGGTTGTCGTCGCGCTCGTTGATGCCGTGGTTCGCTGGATAAAGTCTGTACCCGTAATTGTCACCACAAGCCCGATCGCTAATCCCCCGGCGACTGGGCCCCAGTTCGGCTCGATATTGGTGGCGGTTGGCGCCAGCATGGCCATATTGAAGGCTTGCAGCTCCGGCAGTAAGAGGTGCCAGTCGTTTGGGGTTCTCGACCGAATCTTCGCCAGCAGGTCCGTCGAATTCGGATTGGAGAGAGGCCGCAAATCCTTGAGTGGACGCCAAATCATGGAGAGAAATCTGGTTTGAACGGCGGCGGTCCCAATCCACGGGGCAGTAACTGTCACATCCCCGTTTACGCTCTCCGGTACCCGCGCATTGAGCGGCGCCCGGCGAGCGGCGACATGGTTCTCGAAAATGGCCCACAACCCATTAGCCAGCGCGCCTTCCACTGATTCTCCTTGATCCAGGGGTGGCGGCCCCAAGCCACCTGCAACCGCATTGCCACTCGTATCGACCGGCGACAACACAGAGAAGGGAGGTGTCCCAGCGCCTTCGAAGATTGCCTCCACGAACTCCGCCCAGCCCTCGATCAGAGCGTGCTCCTGGTTTGAGAGAAGGTCCTCACGATGGAAGAGGGCCAAGTCACCAAGAGTTGCTTCGTAACCGACCCCGAGGGAGCCGAAGTTCACCTCCTTCCACATAACTTGATGTCCCATCTCGTGGGTCACTGTTTCCCGATCCCAGCGGTCGTCGGGGAATTTCAGTTGGATTCGCCCGACCGGCCAAGAAAACGCTGTAACCGGCGCAGTCGGCGTAACGACGACCGCGACTCCGCCCCAGTCGCCTTGCGTCATCTTGAAGAGGAAGATCCCCAATTCTCGCAGCACCTTCAATATATAAAGGGCGACATTACGGTCGTTGATTGTGGAGAGGAAGAGTTCTGGAGAACCAGCAGCGCCAATCGACGAGCGGCGGTGGTTCGGGAAATCTTTCTTGTCGTTGTCGGAATCGTTCGTATCCCACGCTAGTGTGGGACCAGCAGGCGTAATAATATCCACGATGGGAGGACGAAGCGGGACTTCGGAAAACCGAGTTCTCTTCAGATTTATGCTGGAATCTTCCATCTCGAAAACGACATGTAGGTAGAAAGTACGCCCTGGTTCAGCGTTGAAGCTGACCCCACGTATCTTGCCGCTCCCGTCAGTGCGCAAAACCAATAGCTCACGATCTGGCCCCGTTTCTTCCTGCATCAATTTGACAAGCACACCGAACGGCGCCGGATCGTCATTGCCTGCTCGGCTGCCCGCGTCGACGTGGTATTTGATCTCTCCGTGAAAATCCAGGCCGATGCGGAACACCACCGGCGATGATGGAGAGCCTAACGATGGACCAGTGAATCCGGACTGTAGTCCCGTTGTCGTGTTGTCGGCCGCCAACCAACCGTCGGTTGACCATTCGCCCGGGAGCGTATGACCCGCGTGGCTGCGCCCGTTAGTGTGAACTAGGAAAAAGATGTCCGGGGTAGGCTCGCCCGAAGCGGACAGGTCAGGAAGGTTGAAGAAGACGCGCCCGCGCGCATCTGTCTGTCTCGTCGCGATCAAATCGTTGCTCAACGGGTCGCGATCCATCAGATCAACGTCCACTCCGGCCGGCAGCGGCTCGAATGTCAACGTGGTCAGGTTCATCACCTCGAATTGCAAGAAGATCGAAATTGCTTCAACGACGGTGAAATCCTCTTGAGCCAGGACGGTTGATTGCCCGACGACTGTGGCGGAAAGACGAAGGTTGTCCAACTCACTGCTGGCAGTGACTCCACGCACAGTCACTGGCCCGGAGCTTCTGATAATCAACGTGGTCGAATTGTTGCTCACAAACTTTGCTGCGCCTGCGCCGCTCGTCGTGCTCAGCGTCAGACTGATCTGCGTACCGAAGGGCAGAGGCGAGGGATTGATTGTCACCTGTATATCCGTAGGGGCGCCCTTGCTGATCGTCTCAACGCTGGCGATTGTGACAGTGATTGTGGGTGAAGGTGGCGTCAGCGAGCAGGCCCCAGTCCAGGTCGGGTACTCCGAGCAGGCAATGGTCGAACCCGCGCTGTCGAAAAAGAAGAACTCTGACCGGCGGTTGGTCCTGCAATCTCCTTCGATTGGCGGCAGGCTGGTGTCGCGCGACGGGCTGGCGCAACTTCCGCGGAGCAACTGGTTTTCACCGCAATCCAACAATGGTGGAGTGGTCGGCGTAATTGAAGGTACGGTAGCGCCACCAAGCAGCCGCGCAAAATACCGCCGGTAGAGATCGAGCCGGGCGGCCAGCTTGGCCGATCCGCGATATGGACTCACATCCGTCTCGCCAACCTCACTGACCATCGCGGTCAATTCGGGCGTCCCCCAGCCTTCAACACCGAAGATGGTCTCCCATTGACTGGCATTCCCCTGCAAGACAGCGTCGACCGCTTGCGCGCGCCGCAACGAGAGTTGCTGGTTTATGACCTGGTCGCCGAGCGAATCGGTGTGGCCCGTAATCAACAAACGGTTATGAGTCCCCCCAATTCCCAGACGGGTAATCAGATCCTGGAAGGCTGCCTTATTATCCGGCGTCGGCTCGACAAAAGAACGCGCGCTTTCGAAAGTGATGGCCCGCGGCAACTGGCAGACGTGCGAAGACGGCAAAGCCAGCGAGGCGCGGGCGACGCCGCCGACTGGTACACTTACTAAGGCCTGTATTCCGCTGGTTCCGTTACTCACTGTAACTCCAAACTCACAGTATAAGTACCGGCTTGGATACCTTCGAACCGGTATATGCCATCAACTTGTTCCACACTAGTGGCCGAAAAAGCTTCTCCCCCAGTCGTCTCGCCTTCCACCAATACCATAATTCCGCTGTAGTCTGTTCCATCGCCCAAATCAACCAGCACCTCAAGTATGCCTGCTTGATTGACAATATTTTCAACTTGTTGAGAGCTGAGATCAGACACTTCCTCCCGAATTTGCTCGTCCACTTCCTCTGCTGGTGGTTCTTCCGTCTCCGGCGGTGGCGGCGGTAAAAATTCTCGCAACGTCAGCTCATACTCAAACCGTTCCGATTTACCGGCCAATTCGCGCACGCCCAATTCTTCGATCAACACTTTGTCCACTTTCGTAGCCGTGGCGATGTCGGCGACGAAGGAGACGGCTTCGGCGGCGCGGAACTTTTCGCGCCACGTCTTGAGATCATCGCTCGCTTCAGGCCCGGTCATCACTCCGACGAGCGTAACGCGACTGGCGCGGCGTCCCAGGTCTTGCAGGAAATCTCCTTCGAGCGCGGGCACGCCGTGTTGAACGACAACCTCTTCGTCGTCGGCCAGTATCTTTTGGACTTGTTGAAGCTCGACGCCATCGAGCATGGGCTTGACCGGCATGTCTTCTTCTCTTTTGCGCGATTGGTTTAGCTCTTCAATTGATTCAGGTTGCCAATGATGGAATCAATGAGCTGTTTGATTTCGCCTTTAATCTGATCGAGCGAAGGCAGCGAGCTGACGACGTTCGCGACGCCGAGCACCGCGTCAATTTCGTCGGCCTCATTCGGCAGCAAATTCTTCGCGGCTTCGAGCAGAGTCTTGACCCCGCCCGTAAACTCGGTCACTTTCGCTAAACCTCCGCCTACTGCCCCGGGGTTGAGTTTGTCAATCTCCGTCTTGAGCTTGCCCATCAATTCGATCAGCTTGTCTATCAGTTCCGTGATTTGCGGGACGATTGACTTGAGCGCCTGGATGGCAGGCTTGATGGTTGCGGTATTCTGGTCGAGAAAGTCCTTGAACTTGGTCAAGGCTTCTTTGAGTTCGTCGAATAGGTTCGGCGCTGGCATGATTTCCCTCCTATGCGTTGATTGGTTTAGGCGCTGAAAGCGCGGTTGAATTCCTGAAGCCGGCTGAGAAGACCGCCGAGTGGCTCAACGAACTGCTCCAACCCGGTGGCGAAGTTTGGCGCGAGATCGAGACCGTCAACCAGATCGCTCATCAAGTCGGTGGCGTCGCCCAGCGCGTCTTCATCAACAAACGAAACGTCCTCCGGCTCGACCGGCTCGATGAATTCGCGCAGCGTGAGCGCGTATGCGTAGCGGTCGGGCTTGCCGGCCAACTCTTGAAACTTCAAATCCTCGATCAATACCAGCTCGATTTCGGCGTCATTGACGATGTCGGCGGTGAAGGAGACCGGGGTGGCGTCGCGAAATTTTTCATCCAGCTTTTGAGTGAAATCGAGCGCGTCAGGTCCTGTCGCCACGCCCCACAAGACGAGCCGCGCCGGGCGCCGTCCCAGGTTTTGCAGCAAACTGCCTGACATCCCAGGCGGCTTGTGTTCGGCCAACACACGCCGGTCGTAGGTCGTGATCTCTTGCGCCTGTGGCAATTCAAGATCGTCCAGCATTGGTCGCATATCGATTAGTTCCTCCTTCGTCGTCTTGAAGAAAGGGGCGCGCCGTTAAACACTGATGCCGTGACGGCGAGCCTCTTCATTCAAGATGCGTTGAATCTTTTCGGCCAGATCGCTGAGGTCATCCGGCTGCGTTTCCGCCTCCTCGCGCTTCGCCCCGTTTTGCGAAATAGCGGTCGCAACCTTCTGAGAGATTCGTTGTGACGGAAGCAGCGCCGGAAGCGACGGAGCCAGCGATGGCGGAGCGATTCGAGCCGACGGCCCTTGATCGGTTTCGTCACATCTATCCAGTTTATCGTCCCGTTCATCATGTGACGGAGCGGCGAGCGACCGATCGCCTGGGACGCCGCGATCCAGTCGCCGCGCTTCTTCATTCAACTCCGCGCCGCTGAGCGCAGTCAGTGATGATGAAGAAGGCTGATTGGCGCCGGCGCGACGCGACGCCGATCGGGCGCCTGTTCCCGCCTGATGAATCACACGCTCATTCGCAAGCGCGGCAAGCGACTGCGACGAAATCGTAGGCCCATCGAGTGGCAGCGCCCACTGATCAACCAATACATTCGCTATCGAAAAGTTGTTTGGAGCGCCGCCTTTAGGCGGATGGTTTCGGGCGCCGAGTCTTTCCGCCTGTAGGCGGCGCTCCGAATCGGTCTGGATGCTATACCCCGAACCTGTCTGAAGGCGGTACTCCGAACCGGCTCGCTCGGCCAGACAGCGGAGCCAGTCACGATGCGATTTTGTTCTGTCGAGGCTGACTGGCCGAGTCTCGTTACATTGCTTTCTCAAATTCTTACCCGTCCGTTGATTGGCTGTGTCAACCGCGACGCCATTTCCGGCGAGACGACATAACAAAGAACGATCCGCTTCGGGTCGAAGACGAAAGACGGATTCCGCCGGACAAACCTCATCGTGCCGGAAAAAGCGGCGCCGGAGTTCCTTCGTGGACGAATCACAATCCGATTCGGAGCGAGGAGGCAATGACGGCCGCGAACCTTTCTCAGGCATTTGCGGACCGGTTCGCGCCATCTCCTCTGTCCTCGGCGCCAGCTTTCGCTGCGGTCGCGTCGTCTCAGGCTCAGGCCGTGGCGGCGCTTCAGCGGGTCCGGTCAGATCGGCCAGGCAATCTCCAAATAAAGGTCCATCGCGCAGTTTTGGGCTGATGGCCGCGATCTCGCCCACCCAATCGCACGCGCGCCGTATCGGCGCCATCGAATCCGTCTGACGAGACAGGTCTTTTCGCCAGCAGACAGGCGCCTGTCCGCCGCGCAACCGCGTGGCGGAAGAGATAGATCGCATCCAATCGAGAGCCTCAATCATCTTGCGTCCTCGTTCCCGCGAGCCATCTCCAAGTAGAGCAGGATCTGGCCGATGGTCATCCCGCTGACTTCTTCCGGCGTCCATCCGAACTCTTTGGCGAGCGCGAAGCAGGCTTTGGCCAGCGGAGCTTGAACCAGTTCCGCCAACGCGTCGCGTGGCGTGTTGATCCCACTCAAGTCGTTGACGCGTTCGACCAGAAAGCGCGCCAGCCCCGCGGGCAATTGCGAAACCTGTTCGACTTTGAGCGCTGGTTCGACAAGCGCCTGCTGGATCATCAGCGCGGCCGACAAACTCTCGTCGTTGTTGGCCGCTTTGCTGATGCGCTGCAGATCGCGCACGGTCAGAGGCCGCAGCACCACGCGTTTGTCGGTCGGGCCGCGCCCGTTAGCGCCAATCAGATCAGCGGGAAGTTCCACTTCGTGAGTCAACTCGCCGCCTGCCAGCAATTCTTCAGCCGTCAAGGCCATAATGGATTAAGCTCCCGCCTCTTTATCCTCGACCGTGATGAAGAGGCCTTTGAAGGTTACCGACTCCATGACGAAGTCGGCTTCCGGCAGTGAGTGCGCCCAGTTTTCGAACTTCACGTTGTGCACGGTCAGTGTGCTGCTGGTGCCTGGGACCGCCGGGTTCTTCAAATCGAGCACGAGGTTGAAGGACGGTGGCGGGAACGGCTCATTTGTGCGTTCAACGAGCGCGCCTTTGCCGAGCAGCAGCCTGAGAAGCGCCCCGTTGATGTAGGCGCGTTCGATTTTGCCGCTGATGAAAATGTTGCCGGCCCGCAACGACCTGGGATGGCGTTTGCCGATCTCATGGAAGACCTCGATTTCGGTTTGCACGCAGACCTGCACGTTCGTGGCTCGTCCTACGGGGCTGAGGTTGAAGAACTCGATAATCTCTTTGGCTTCAGCGCCTTCGGGCGTATCTTCGACTGCCAGCGTCAGGGTCGCATCCGACCCGGTGAATACTTCGGTGTTTGGCATAGCGGATTCTCCTTAACCTAAGAACATCACTACCTTGATGAAATCTATGCTGAAGGTCGGGCGCAGGGTCATCGTGACTCTGGCGATCCCGCGAATCTCTTCATCGCGCGTCGCGGTGACATCCAGCTCATAACTGATCAGCATCTCGTCGTTAACCATTTCGGCCAGAAATCCATTGATGGAGCCCTTGAGCGCCTTGCGCACCCGATCGTTGTTGAGCAAACCGATATACGGATCGGAGGCGGAGCGCACGCCGAACTTGGCGAAGTCAACGATCCGGCGCGTGGTGATCTGGCGAAAAGCGCCATCGTCTGTGGTGATTCCCTTGACGACGCGGAAGCCGCGCCGCTCTTCCAGCGAGAGTACCCGCGCCGTGACCAGTTGTTCCAGTTGCGGCGGAGTGAACTTGGTCTCCAGGCTGGCTACCGAGATCGTTTTGTTTGTCGGGCTGACGTGCGGATCGCGCGCGCTGATCAGGCCGGCCACGGCCGCAGCGGCGTAGGCTCCTGAGAGAGTAACCGTCTTGTCGCTCTTGGTACTGGCGGCGTCGGTCGTCTTGATGCCCGGGGCGACGAAGATCATCCTGTCGCTGGCTACGTTATGACCGAGGATTTGGGCCAGCGTGGCGTTGGGCCGGCTGCCGACGACGGCAATGCGGTCGCGCTTGATCTTGTCGGTCGAAGCGGTCTCGACATGCGCCTTCAGTTCGTCGGCGATCACCGTGTCATCCAGGCCGGCGGCGACGATGATATGCGCGTTCTCGTTAAGCAATTGTTCAAGGCCCAGCTTGTGGTCGGCGTCAACGGCGTCCGCTCCGTTGGCCCCGCCGGCGAAGGCCGCCTCGGCGGCGACGCTCGGCTTCTCCGCCGCTTGCGCTCCCGCCGCCGCCGTGAGGATTTCCGATCCGGCGTTGACCTGCGCGACCAGCGCGGTCCCGGTCGCGACGGTATAAATCTCCTCAACGGCCCCGGCTCTGATGGTGACAATCGCATTCGCTCCTGCGTCTGCGACCGTGATCTTGATGCTGTTGCCCGCTGTGCCGTGGTATTTGGCTTTGAGGATGGCGGCCACGCCTCCGGCGCTGGCCACATTGCGTGATGCTTTACGCGCTGTGGTGAAAGTGCCCCAGGCGGCAATCAAATTCTCCGCGTCGCCGGCGGCTTCAGTCCCTGACACGCGCACCGCCAGCACCGTCGTAGCCCCATTTGCGTAGGCCAGCTCCAGCGCGCGAACCAGCGTCAGCGGATGGTTGGCCGTCTCCGGACTGTCAAAGGCGTCGTAAGCTCCGAAAACCTCGCGAGACTCGGCGTAGCTGCCCAAGACTTTGACTTCACCAATAGGTCCATTGCGAGCGGTTCCGACGATCCCGATGTTGCCCACCGTGATCGGGCCAGGCACGATCAGCGCCTCTGGGCGCACCTCAATGTATACGCCCGGTAAAATTGGTTGTGCCATATTCATTTCTCCTTTATTAGGTCAATAAGCTCGCCGCCCGGCGCGCGTTCGCCCGGCCCAACGGCGCACGAAGCTACTCAAATCGTTCATCCACGTGTCGCACGCAGGTAGACCACGGCGACTTGATTGAAACTGGGATTCTGGAAAGCGATCTCGAAACGGTCCGTCGCGCTCGGCAATTCAATCGCCGGCTCTATCGCCAAGGCCTTCGATTGATAAATGTCGGCCGTACCATCCGTGTTCCAATCGCCGAGCGTGATGTCGTCCCCCGCCGCGACGAAGGCGTTCAGAAAATCGCTAAGCGAGACAAAGGTCGTCTGGCTGTGGCGTTCCGGATTGTTTGGCTGCGTGACTGCGGCCAGGAAGCTTGGCAGATCGGGATGAACTATAGGCGCGCCGGTCGCCCCATCGAACGCGCGTGTGAGCGTAACAGTCCCGCCCGGAGCCGCGCCCGGAATGAACGCCAGCGCCGATAGCCTGCCGATTCGCGTTCGACCGCGTATGGCCAAAGCCGGCGCGGCCTCGTTATCCCACCGCGCCATCTCGTCGGTGACGACGGTCTGCTCTCCGAAGACACTGTCAATCTTGATCGGGATTCTGGCGATGAGGCTTTCTGCGCCCTCCGCGTCTGAGTAGGGGAACTCGAAGAGGACGCTGAACTCCACGATCTGCCGCAAGCCCGCGCCCGCGACATCTTCGCTCTGGCTGACGTTCTTGAGCGAAAGCCGCAAGACGCCTCTTGCGCGCAGGTTATCGAAGGCGCCGAGTAATTGACTGATCAAAATCTGCGAACCCGCTTCCACATCCCCAGGCGTGTCGGCCCAAAGCTGATATCGCGCCACGGTATCAAGCCGAACGCCTTTGAGCGTCGCGACGCCGAAACTCCCGCGCATGTCCTGCCCGACACGATTGCCCAAACCGACACCCTGTTCATTGACACTACTCAACGAAACCGTGGGCGGGGGTAGAGACGACCCGGGCGGCGGCGCGGGCAGGAAATCATTCAGGACGGCGATCAAGGCGGCGATTGCGTTCGCGGTTTGTATTGAGCTTCCGTTAGCCATTCATCCTATCTTCCGACGTTCTTGTTTTGTGGCTTTGATAAGGCGCGGTATGCGAGGTATTAACCATATTCGCCAAATTTACTCAGTTAAAACCACAACGATTCAGATTTTCCGCGCGTATGCCAGATGACCATTGAATGTAGTTACAACCCAGTTCAGTGTGTTGGCTATATTGCGGAAATAGGTGATCGCCGCGTCGCGCCCTTTGCGTTCCTCCATTTCGCGATATTCGTCCGGGCGGTTGATTCCGCGCGCTCGCCCGGAGTCGTCCAGAGTGATGGTGGCTGAGGACCCGGCTTTTCTGAGCCAATTTGTGGCTGAGGACGCTGGCATCAGGAGGCGGTTGCGTCTGTCCGTCCGCAGCTTTCTCTCCACTCATCCAGACAGACAAGAAAAGTAACAACGTTACTGTTAAAATTGTGGCGCTGCGTGTTTTGCGCATGAGCGCTCCTCCTATGCTGGGTGTCTCAGTTCTCATTTACGCATTGCTTGTCAGGCGCAAGATGCAGGAATTAACTAAGACGGCGTCACCTTACAGTAGGCGCTTACAACCCGCCGTGCCCTTTTCCGAATTCCTAAAAGGGCACGCTGACCCAAGTTTGGGGATTTCCGAAAGAGGCACGCTCGCTCATAGACATTTCTAGTATTGCTTGGCGATACTATGCGCGCACGAAACTGTACATCTCAGAAATTCCGAACGAGGCTGCAGTCGTTTGTGTGCGCGGAGACTAATGCTGATGGAAGAGAAGCTGCGCAGGGCTTTTCAACTCGCATATTTCATTTTAAGGGAAGAACAGGCCGCCTTGCGCGCGACGGCGGACGCCGTATCCGCGCTCGATGTGACGCTCGTCCGGCAGGACAAGCGGATACATTACCTGCCAGGCCACCGCACGAAAGTCAGTCTGGGCGAGTGGCAGATGTTGCAGCGCCTGGTTTATATCGCCGCCGAAGCGGAGGAGAGGCGGCAGGAAGAACAAGGCCTCACGGAAGCCGCGCTGGTGATGCATTATCTCAAACACCTGGTGTATATCACCGTCTGCCGCAATTCGTTTTTTGTCGCGCTGGGCCTGAGCCGTCTCCTGCACAACTACACCACATCGGAAACCTCGCGGATTCACGAACTGGTCATGCAGGATCCGGACCGCGTCCGCGACGATTCGTATTACCGACGGCGCAAGGCGCAGTTGATGCGGGAACTGCAGGCGCGGTTCGGCGCGCTGCTGACCGTGCAACGCGGCGCGCGCGGCGAGGACCGGTTCCAGGCCTTGCCGGATGCGCGGGGCCATCTGGCGTGGGTCAGGGAATGTTTGCGCGAGTTCACGCCGTGGGAAACACGTTGCAATCTCCCCGCCGCCTTTGACCCGCATACGGACGAATTGCCTTCGTTGTGTTTTCGCGGGGACGACCCGGACGACGAGCATGAAGTCGAAATCCGCCGCTTGCACGCCCTGCTGCACCCCGAATGTTTCGAATTACTGCTCGCGGCGCTTCGTCTGGACGCGACCTCCGAACGTCTTGAATTACCACAATTCCAGTTGCGCGACAGTCAACCGCCCGCGCCACCGAACGGCGGTCAACCTCCCACACCGCAGTTGAGCGAGGAAGACATGCAAAGCCTTGAGGAATCCATCATCCAGGAGCGTGAACGCCGCCGGCGTTTCTCTCCCGTCTGGCTACGCTTCGTCGTGGATGGAATAGAGCGCGCGCGATGGCCGCTAGCGGAAAGCCGGGGCGGCCAGATCGAAATTGCGTCGGATGACAAGTTGATTGAAATATACGGCGGCAGGGACGGTGAAGACTTGCGGTTGGCGGCGCACTTGCTGAGCTATGACGCGGACGATCAACTGCGGTCTGTCGCCGCTACGCTTACACTGGAAGGGGGCCAGCAACTTCGCCTGGTCGTCGAGCCGCTGCCCGCTACTGGCGAGGAGAACGCGGGCGCAACGTTCGCGGTGAGTTACCGCGAGACGGCCCCGCTGCGCGTCCTAAGCTGGTGGTGGCGTCGGCAGCGCCAGCGGCTTTTCAATCTTCCGCAGGCCACAAGTTTGAAACCCGCGCTAGCTTTCATGTTGTTAGCCTTGCTCGGCGCGCCTTTGGGGTATTGGTTATGGATCAGCGGACGAGGCGCGTACGAAGGGGATCTGGCGGGCAACGCTACGCCCACCCCGCAGATTTCGCCCACAATCACGCCCACGCCAGCGATTTCTCCGCAGCCGAACCCGACCGTCGGGCCAACCCCGCATCCGTTTGCGCGTCCGCCGATGTCCAGAGACGAGGTGATCGCCATATACATCCGCCCGCGCGCCGGCGCGCCTGGCGAACTGCTCACTCGCAGCGAGCGCGCGGCTGTCGCCGGACTGCTCGAAGCAAAAAAAGTTTATCTGCAAGTCAGCGGCGCGCGTCACGAACAGGCGCGCCAACATCTCCTGCGCCGCCTGCCAGCTGACAACCAATTCAGTCTGACTGACAATCTGGATGAAGCCGATGTTGCGCTCAAAGTGACTGTCGCAGCGGCGCGGCAGGGTCGGCTCGCTTTGACGGCGCATTTAGCGGATGCGAACGGAAAGGTGATCTGGCCGTTGACGCAGGGCACGATCGGGCGTCAGTATGAAGGTCCTCTTGAAAAAGTAATTGTAAAATTTAGTCTCGAACTCGCCGGTGATCTTCAGCGATTGGAGCGGCAGAAATAGTTACGGCCGGCGCCGCGCTCGCTCAACTATATTCGTTCGATCAAACCCGCAACCTGGCCGCAACTTGGCTGCAATCTGGCTTGCTTTTCACAGAGAAAGGAGCGCCCACCGATGATTCGTCGAGCAAAATACCGAGTAACAAAATTCGTCGTCCCTGTCTGTCTGGCCGCGCTGGCCGCGCACGGGTTGGTCAACGTGGGGGCGCAGGAACAGACCGAACGCGCGCCATTGATTTATGACGAGTCCGTGACGGCCCTTTTGAGTAAAAGCGAGACACATCATTATTACGCTGACCATATCGCTCTGTTGTAAAAATACATGCGCGGCGACCTGCAGTAGGTTTTGACGCGAACCGCCAGATGGTGATGAGAAGCGCGCTGAGCGACTATCGTTATCTGCATTTCGCCACACAGGCGCATGTGGACGATGTCTTTCCAGAACTTTCCTGGCTGACGTTATCCCAGGTAGACCGTAAGGGACAGGAACAACCAGGCTATTTACGGCTCAACGACATTTATCAGTTGCGGCTGAACGCCGATCTGGTCGCGCTTGGAGCCTGCCGGACGGGGCTGGGCAAACAATTGCGCGGCCAGGGCATGATCGGTCTGACTCGCGGTTTTATCTACGCCGGCGCGCCGCGTGTAGTGGCAAGTTTGTGGGATGTGACGGATGGGGAAACCGCCCAACTGATGCGTAGCTTTTATCGGCATTTTCTGAAGCAGAAAATGCCAACCTGTTCACAGACAATTAAGTTCTTACCTGAACAATTAAGTTCTTACCTGGACAATTAGGTTCTTACCTGATTTCTAATGCCATCCTACCCAACACTAATAATGATATCTCAATACAGTTGGCAAAGCGCCCCATATGTGTGGGCGCCAGACATTATCCGAGCAGACAAGTGACACTATGGCGATTTCCTGCCAACGCCTTTTTCATCTTGGATATGTTGACTACCCACAGAACACGATTTAGACTGATGTTGCCCATCAACAGGAGTCCTATGGAACAGCACAAGAACGAAGTCCTGCCCGGTACGCTCAATCTGATGGTTCTTAAAACTCTCAGCACGCTCGGGCCATTGCATGGGTACGGCATTGCCAGGCGGATCGAGCAGACCAGTGGCAACCTGCTCCAGCTCAACCAGGGGACGATTTATCCCGCGCTGTTGCATCTCGAGCAGATGGGCTGGATCAGCTCCAAATGGGGCGTGTCGGAAAACAATCGGCGCGCCAAGTATTACTCGATTACACGGGCCGGGAAGAAGCAACTTGCCGCTGAAGAAGAAAACTGGCGGCGAGCATCCGAAATCATGATTCGGTTTCTTGAACCATCGGGGGAGAACCTATGACTTGGCTACGAGTCCTCATCCATCGCCTGCGCGGGTTGCTTCTGAAGCGAAGACTTGAACGAGAGCTGGAGGAAGAAATCCGCTCGCACCTCGAGATGCAAATAGAGGACAACCTGCGGCAAGGGATGAGCCTGGAAGGGGCGCGGCGAGCGGCGCGGCTCAGATTTGGTGGAGTAGAGCAGGTGAAGGAGGCATATCGAGATAAGAGCCGGTTGGGATGGATAGAAAATCTCTGGCAAGATCTGCGCTACGGCGCGCGAACGTTAGCGAAGAATCCAGGCTTCGTGACGCTTGCAGTCATCACCTTGGCGCTCGGCATAGGCGCAAACACGGCGATCTTCAGTGTGGTGCATGGGGTATTGTTGAAGCCGCTGCCTTACCGCAACCCCGACAGGATTGTCACGGTCGCGCTATCGTTCCCAGAGAGGGGAATCGAGTTGCTGTGTGGCGGCGATTATCTCGACTGGCGCGAGCAGAGTAAGAGTTTCATACAACTCGCCGGTTACGACATTGAGGCCGCCAACCTCACAGGCCGCGGAGAAGCCGAGCGACTGATATTGGGCCGGGTGTCAGCCAGCTTTTTCCCCTTGCTCGGCATTGAACCAGTGCTTGGTCGTAACTTCCAGCCGGAAGAGGATCAAGCAGGCGGGCAGCCCGTTGTTCTATTGAGCCAGGGGCTATGGCGCCGCCGCTTCGGCTCCGATCCGGACATTGTTGGGAAAACGGTAACGCTCGACGGCAACGGCTTTCTGGTCGTCGGTGTGATGGCATCCGGGATTCGTTTTCCCGGAGAGGAGAAATTGTCGGGATTGTTTTCCCGCCAGCGAGCAGTGTCCGTTGATGTCTGGAGGCCACTTGCTCTCAACGCGACAGAAGAGTTGCCGCGCAAACAGTATTCTTTGATCAGCGTGATCGGGCTTCTCAAGCCCGATGTAACGATGGATCAGGCGCAAGCAGATTTGGAGGGCATCACTCGTCGCATTGAGCAAGCGCATCCACGCATGTATGCGGGCGCACAAGTCAGAGTCTCCAGGCTGAGCGAGCAGACAGTCAAAGACGTGCGGCTGGCGTTGCGTGTGCTTTGGGGAGTTGTCGCATTCGTGCTACTCATCGCTTGCAGCAATGTCACTAACCTGCTCTTTGTGCGGTCCGGCGCGCGCCGGAAAGAATTGGCGGTGCGCGCCGCGTTAGGCGCCGGTCGCGTGCGGCTCATCCGGCAATTGCTGACCGAGAGCGCCATCCTGTCTGTCTTGGGCGGATCGCTTGGACTGTTGTTTGCCTGGGGTGGTGTCCGCTGGCTGGTGTGGCTGGACCCGGATTGGATTCCGCGTGTGAAAGAGTTGGGGGTGAACGGCGCGGCGCTCAACTTCACCTGCCTGATCTCGATTTTGACCGCTGTGATCACTGGGTTGCTGCCGGCCCTGCTAGCCTCCCAGACCGATTTGAATGAAGCGCTGAAAATGGGGTTGGGCGCGAAATCTTCTGCCCGCGGATGCTGGCGCAGGGCGCGACCAACTTTGGTCGTGGTCGAACTAGCTTTGTCGCTTGTGCTGCTCGCCGGAGCCGGGCTAATGATCAAAAGTTTCCTACGGCTGCTCGGGGTGGAGAAAGGTTTCCAAACTGAGAATGTTCTGACGATGACAGTCCAGCTCAGTCCCTCGAAATATCCCCCGGGGTCGCCCCGGCGCTTCGCCTACTGTCAGGAATTGCTCGCGCGCTTGCAGTCGTCGCCCGGTGTGCAATCCGCCGCCTTGACCACGTGGCTGCCTCTCACGGGGCTAACTGGGCGCGGCAAGCTCATCATCGAGGGGCGTCCAGAATGGGAGAGAGGGAAAGAACCAGTCGTTGAGTTGAGCACCGTCAGCGCTGATTACTTCCGCACCATGGGATTGCAGATGCACGCCGGGCGCGCCTTCACTGAATACGACCGCGCCGGCGCGCCCAGTGTCGTGGTCATCAACGAGACGCTCGCCCGGCGCTTCTTTCCCGGCGAGAACCCGCTTGGTAAACGTCTGGATACCTTCAATCCACAATCACCATGGGCCTCGATCATTGGGGTGACCGCCGACGTGAAACATCTCGGTCTGGATGAGGAGGTCAGGCCAGAGGTTTATTTCCCGTATTCACAAACGCCGGTGTACACAAACCCGATCTTAGTCATTCGCGCCGCCGACGAACTATTGAGTCTGGCGGGAGTCTTGCGCCGTGAGGTGATGGCGGTTGATCCGGATCAGCCGATCTACGAGGTGATGGCGATGGAGGAGCGGCTGGCGAACTCGATGGCGCTTCGCCGCAACATCATGCTGCTGTTCGGCATCTTCGCGGCGGTAGCGCTTGTCATTGCCGCCATTGGCGTCTACGGCGTCATTTCGTATGGCGTCAGCCAGCGCAGGCACGAAATCGGCATTCGGGTGGCGTTGGGCGCGCAGCCGCGCGATGTGCTGAGCCTGGTCGTCGGACAAGGGATGGTGTTGACCTTGATCGGCCTGGTAATTGGGTTGGCGGCAGCCTTCGGGCTGACGCGCGTGATGGCTGGTCTGTTGTTCGGCGTGAGCGCAACGGATCCAGCGACGTTCGCCGTAATCACACTTTTGCTGGCGCTTGTGGCGCTGCTGGCCTGCTGGATTCCGGCGCGGCGGGCGACGAAAGTCGATCCGATGATTACACTTAAGTACGAATGATCCGGACTCAATTACTTCTCTGAGATTGTCCCGCAGCCTGCGGCTGTTCTGCTTTATTTCAGGAGGAAACATGAAACTCGGAAGTATTCTTCTCGTCGCATGGCTGCTGGCTTGCACGGCCAGCGTCGCAGCCCAGGCGCCGGCGAAAGACACCGTGAAAGACTGGGCCGAGCAATGGAAAATGGCCGCCGAGCAACTGCTCGGCGTGGCCGAAACGATGCCCGCTGAGAAATATGACTACAAGCCGGTCAAGGAGATGGGCGCCTTCGGCGAGCAACTCAAACACGCGACGTTGGCCATGAAGGTGCTGCTGGCTAATGCGGAAAGCAAATCCGTCAAGACCGATGACGCCTTCGCGACGCTGCAAAAACTGAACACCAAAGAAGAGATCATTGCCGAGCTACACAAAACTGTTCAAGAAGGCGCGGCGGTCATCGGCAGAATCGCGGGCAAAAATGACGGCGAGGTCGTGGAGTCGCAGTTCTTCGGCAAGACCACGCGCCGCTTTCTGCTGATGCAAGCCATCGCTCACAACAACAATCATTACGGACAACTGGTCTACTACTTGCGGCTGAAC
>Ga0114129_10001054_pt1 | contig 36145 bp, 29 predicted proteins | sample RhiMetdeltSRZDD1_FD_80071 | JGI IMG/M metagenome (GOLD analysis project Ga0114129, IMG submission 80071) | Populus rhizosphere microbial communities from Tennessee, USA - Rhizosphere MetaG P. deltoides SRZDD1 (version 2) (version 2) | ecosystem: Host-associated > Plants > Roots > Rhizosphere >...
CGGTGGTCGCCGTATCGTCACAACCGAAGATCGTGGCCTCGCGGCTGCCGCGGCTCGCCGTAGCCGGCGCAGTCGCCTTCCTGCTGTTCCTCCCCGTCGCCTGGCCGTATATCCAGAGCGCGCGCGAGCATTCGTTCTCCCGCAACCTGCCCGAAGGCATGGGGCTCGAGCACTACCTGTCGACGATCCCGTCGAACGTCGTCTACGGCAAGCTCGGCGAGGTCCGGCTGCAGCAGCGCGCGGCCCACTTCCTCGGGTTCCTCTCGATCGCTCTCGCCGCCCTCGCCCTCGTTCGCTCCAGGCGCGCGACCGACGACGACGGCGAGGGACTCTTGCCCGCGAGGACGTGGGTGCCGGCGGCGGCGGCGATGGCCGTGCTCTTCATCCTGCTCTCCCTCGGCAAGGACGTCGATGTCCTCGGGCACCGTGTGTCCCCCGGACCGTATCGGCTGGTCCACGCATTCGTCCCCGGCTTCCAGCTCGTCCGAATTCCCGAACGGCTCGGCCTCATCGCGATGCTGTTCGTGGGCCTGCTGGCCGGCCGCGGCCTGATGCACGTGCGCGCCGCGGGCGGGCGCTGGACGGCCGTCCTTCTCGCGCTCGCGATTCCGCTCGAGCATCTCTCCCCGCTGCCGCACACCGAGCGGCTGCCCGTGGGCCGCGACATCCCCGAGGTCTACCGCTACCTCGCGCGCATGCCGGTCCAGGCTGCGGTCGAAGTGCCGCCGCACGGCGAAGGCCTGGTGCGGCGCGAGACCCTCGATGCCTACTTCTCCACGGTGCACTGGAAGCCGCTCGTCCTCGGCTACACGGCGTACCCACCGCTGCTCAGCCGGATGATGCGCCGCGCCGCCGTCGACTTCCCCGACGCCTGGAGCCGGCAGGCGCTGGCCCGCGTCGGCGCCACCACGATCATCGTGCACCACGGCCGCCGCACGTCGCCCGACTTCGAGGCGCGCCTCGACAAGGCCGTGGCCGCGGGGCAGCTCATCCGCGAGAAGCGATTCGAGGGTCCCAGCGCCCACCTGTTCGAGTCCCAGGCGGACGAGATCCTCCACCTGGTGCCGCCGCCCCCGCGTCCCGCCGCGCCCTGGCCGCGCGGCCACCGGCGGCGTGACCCGAAGTGGACGTACGCGGCGACGTACGGCGAGGCTGCCCTGGCCGGCGACGGCGATCTCGGCACTTCGTGGGTGGCCACCGAGGAGCTGCGCGGTGACGAGTTCATCGAGGTGCGCTTCGATCACCCGCTGGTCGTGGCCGGCGTCGTGCTGCCCATGCTCCGCGAGACCGCCTTCCCCACACGCTTCCGCATCGTGGGCTTCGAGACGAACGGAGGCGAGCGCGAGGTGGCGCGCCTCAGCGACGGCCACCGCCTGCAGCTTCTCGACCAGCTCCGCAACCGGACGCCCGATCCCGCGCTGGCCTTCGACCTCAAGGGGGCCGAGCTGCGCGGCCTGCGCGTGCAGGTGTCCGAAGGTGGTGAGTCCTTCGACGGCTGGTCGATGCCGGAGCTGGAGATCTGGGTGCCGTGAGGCCGCTCGTCGCCCTCTTCGCGTTCGCGACCGCCGCCCGCCTGCTGTTCCTCTTCGGCGTGGACCAGCCGCTGCTGTACACGCACCAGTACACGTACTTCACGAACGCGATGCGGATCGCCGAGCATCCGAGCGCGCTGGCCTACATCGTCACCAGCGAAGAGTGGCGGACGTGGGACGGCGTGTGGACGATCGCGCCGCTGTACTTCGTCTTCCTCGGCCTGCTGCTCAAGATCGTCGGCCTCCATCTCTGGCCGATCCAGATCCTGCAGTGCGCTATCGGCGGCGCGACCGCCGCCGGCGTGGCCGCCCTCGGCCGCGATCTCGCCGGGCGCGCGGGCCTTCTCGCCGGCATCGTGTACGCGATCTACGGCCCGGCCGTCGAGATCACGAGCACCACGATGACTGAGAACCTGCACACGCCGCTGCTCGTCTTCGGGCTGCTCGCCGCCACCCGTGCCACCGAGCGCGTGGGCAAGGCGGCGCCGTTCGCGGCGGGCGCGCTCATCGGCCTCTCCGCCCTGACGCGTTCCGTGTCGACGGGCTTCCTGGGAATGGCGGCGCTCCTCGCGCTCCTGCGGCATCGCCGGCAGGGCGTCGTCCCCGCCGTCTTTCTCCTCGCCGGGGGCGCCGCCGTCGTCCTGCCGTGGACGGCGCGCAACGTCTTCGTCGTCCACGATGCCGTGCTCATCGAGAGCGCCGCCTTCGAGAACCTCTGGTACGCGAACTCCCTCGAAGACCGCGTGCGGCGCGAGCGGCAGCTCGCCATGATCCACGAGCAGCCGACCCCGGGCGAGCGGCGCCGCGTCGCCCTCCACTTCGCGCTCCGCGGGATCCGGCGGAACCCGGGCGCGTTCGTGGACAAGGTGCGCACGAACTTCTGGCACTTCTTCCGGCCGGAGGGCCTCTACAACCTCCTGCGCATCGAGCGCTCGCAGGAGGCGTGGCGCCATGCGATGTCACTGCTCCAGGACGACCTGCTGCTCCTGGCCGCGCTGCCGCTCTTCGGCGTCTTCGTCCTCGCCGGCCGCGCTTCCCCCACGCGCACGCTTCTGCTGCTGTGGGTGGGCTACTACCTTTTCATGCTCGTCGTCGTGTTCCACAACGAGATCCGCTATCGCAGCGGCTTCGTGCCCTTCCTGTTCCCCGGCGCCATCGCCGGAGTGGCCGTGTGGCGCGCGCATGAGCGCCGGGCCCGCACCTGGATCGGCGCAGCGATCGGTCTCTGGATCGTGGCGATGGAAGTCGGACCCTTCGTCGCTCCCGCGTGGCGAGCGTTGCATGCGGACGCACCGACGTCCCCTCGCCCGTGGCTCACGAAGGGACGTGACCTCGCCGCCCGCGACGACCTCGCCGGAGCGCTCGACGCCTACGATCGCGCCGCGGTGCTGTCCACGCCCGCCAACTGGACGGCGCGCTTGGCCCGGCCGCATCTACTCCGCGAGCTGGGCCGGCCGGCCGACGAAGCCCGCGCCGCCGCTCACGCCATCTCGTGGAACGAGGATCCCTGGCTGGCCCTGGAGGTCGCCTGGCGCGCGCTGCCCGCGCCCCGCGGGAACGAGATCCGCGTCGGCGACGACGACTACGGTGCCGTCCGCGGCTTCCTGTATCCCCGCGGTGTCGATGCCTCGCTCGAGGAACGGCGCGGCGAATGGAACCGATACGAGCGTCTGGGCGACGAGCTTCCGCCGGCGGGGCACCACCGTTGGAGCCGGCATCGGGCGTGGCTGCGCCTGCGGCCGACGACCACCGCGGCGCAATACACGGCGACCCTCTGGATGAGTGTCGCCTTCCCGTCCACCCGCACGACCTCGGACGTCGCCGTGCACGCGGGAAGCGGCGCACAGCACTTCACCGTCGACCACGAGATCCGGCCGCATTCGTTCACGGCGCGGCCGCAGGCGGATGGCACGATCCTCGTGCGGCTCGACGCGCCCACGTGGTGCCGCGCCGGCGAGCCGGCGGACCAGGGCGTGCGCGTCGACAGGCTCACCGTCGAGCCCGACGCGTCGGCGAAGTAGGCGCACGGACGTTGCGCGCCACGCTCGATCTAAGGTATAAAGAGGATTCCGTCGTGGCCCGGTAGCTCAATGGTAGAGCAAGAGACTCTTAATCTCTGGGTTGAAGGTTCGAGCCCTTCCCGGGTCACCACTCCTGGCCGCAAAATCCACAAATTGCCTCCGCTACTGAAGGGGCCGGCCCGCCTCCTGGCCATCGGCTGGGCGGTGGTCGCCATGGGCTGTGACGTCTGGGGCATGCTCCACGAGAGCGGGGGCGTCATCGCCATCGAGGTCGTCGACGACCGCGGCGATGGTGTCGCCGACGCGACGGTGAGGCTGGGGTGCGCCAATGCCTCGGGAGGCACCTGCTACCGCAGCCGCCTCACGGATGAACACGGCCGCGTACGGTTCTCGGGGCTCGACACCGGCCCACGTGTCGTGGAGCTCGTGGGCCTGAGGGCATACGAGTCGGTCGCGCGTCAGGTCGAAGTCGTCGAGGGGGAGACCATCACCCTCACGTTGCAGGCACGAAAGTGACTCTCGCTTTGATTCGACTCTTCCTGACCCCCAAGAACGCGGCCGGACACGCGTCCGGGCGGCGTGAGCGGTCGGATCACGCCACCGTGGAGGACGCCCAGAAGGCGTACGCGCAGCATGCGCGCTGCTCCGAGTTCGAGGCCCTCATCTACGTGGACGGAGCGCCGACCTGGCTCGGCACCGCCGACTGGAACGGCCGCGTCCAGTGGCAGCCCTGGAAGGTCTGATCCCCCTCGAAAATGAAACGGCCGGACTGGATCGCTCCAGCCCGGCCGCTGATGGACGACGACTCGCCCCCTAGAACGTGAGGCGCGCGCCGACCTGGATGTCCCGCGGCAGGTTGTTCTGGCTGTTGAAGAGCCCGAAGCTGCTGCTGAACGGATCGTTGTTGAGACCCGACAGCTGCGCGTAGTTCTCGGCGTTGATGGCCTCGATGCGGATCTGCAGCTTGGCCTTCTTGAGGTCGAACGACTTGGCCAGGCCGAGATCGAGGTTGTGGAACGGCGGCTGCCGCATGCTGTCGATCGTCTGCGGGAACGAGCGCTTGTACCGCGGCGTGAAGTTGTCGCTGTTTCGGTTCGCGTTGATCCGGATGCGGTCGTCGGCGATCTGGTCGGCGCGCGTGAGCTTGTCCGAGAAGTAGAAGCCGCTGATGTCCCACGCCGGCACGTCCACGCCGTAGCGCAGGCCGTCCGGGGTGTGGCCGTACGTCGACTTGAGATCGTTCACGTTGCGGGTCGGATCGTAGTACCGGTTGTCCCACGTAAGCGGCTGCCCGGACTGCCACAGGTAGTTGGCGGAGAGACGCCAGCCGCCCGCGACGGCGTCGAGCCAACCCGGCGCGTCCTTCAAGAAGCGGCGGCCGCGGCCGAAGGGCAGCTCGATGACCGTCGAGAACTTGATGCCCGTCGGACGTTCACCGGTCGACACGCGCTCGGTGAGATCCGCGTCGGAGTCGTTGAGGCGCGTCACCTTCTCGAGGAGCTGGGCATAGGTGTAGCTCGCCGACGCCATGAAGCCCTTCGAGAAGCGCTTCTCGATGCGCAACTGCAGCGAGTTGTAGCGGTTGGTGCCGTTGTGCTCCTGGATGCGGATGCTCTCGAACTGGGGATATCGACCCAGCAGCTTCTCGCGGTTGATGTTCGTGTTCGCGTGGTCGTCCGTGCCGAACTCGGCGATGCCGCGGAACGGGTTCAGCACCTGCTGCGTGAGGTAGTCCTCCTTGGTGCGGTCGCGAACGAGGCTGTCGATCAGGTACTCGGCGGGCAGCGCGTTCAACTGCCGCGCGGTGATGAGGTCGTACCCGCGCGAGGCCACGTAGTTGGCCTCGAACAGCGTCTTGAAGGGGAGCTGGTACTGGAAGCCCAACTGGAACGCCAGGCGGTGCTGATACTGCCGGTTGTCGAAGTCCGCGATGATGGTCCCGGTGTCGCCGCCGAGATTCGCCAGCATGCCCTGCGAGGCCCCGAGCGGCTCGAGGAGCGGGAGGCCCCCCAGCGGGTTGCCATAGACGCCGCCGTCGGCATCCGCGGGCAGTCGTGGCAGCGACGTCACGGGATCGGTGATACGGAGGCCCGTCCGGCGCGAGAAGCCGCGCTGATCGATCCCGCTGAGCTTGTACGGGAGCTGATACAGACCGGCGCCTGCGCGCACGACCAGCTTGTCCATCAGCTTGTAGGTGACGCCGGCGCGGGGCAGGAAGTTGAGCTTCTTCGAGCTCCACAGGCTGCGCTGCTGCTCGTTGGCGAAGATGTAGCCGCCGTTGGCGTGGAACGTCTGCGGCGTCACGAGGTATTGGGCGGCGCCCGTCGTCACCGCGTAGGTGGCGGGGTTGGCCGCGAAGTCGGCGGCCAGCCGGGCGCTGGCGGCGGCGTCGACAGGGCTCGGGGTGTCGAAGTCGAAGCCGCGGGTATTGCGGTTCTCGCGTTCGGTCATCCCGAACTCCGTCTCCCAGCGCAGACCGAGGTTGACCGTCATCTTCCCGTTGACGCGCCAGTCGTCCTGGATGAACGCGCCCGAGTAGAACACCTGGTTCGCCCGCTCGGTGTTGGTGTCGAAGCCGCCGCCGTTGGGCATGCCCAGGAGGAACGACGAGAAGTCGCGGTGCGTGCCCGATCCCGGATTCGTGCTGCCCGCGCCGGTCGGCCCATTGCGGAACTCGAACGAGCCCGCCTGCTCGCCCGGGTTGTGCGACGTCTCGCGGATCATGCGCAGCTCGGCGCCGCCCTTGAATGTGTGGTTGCCACGGATGTGGGTGATCGTCGGCAGGATGCCGCTCGTGAAGTAGGGCACGTCACTGAAGCCGCGGCCGAGGTCGTTGTACGTGTCGAAGTCGAAGTTCGGAATGTTGTGCAGTCCGCGTGTCAGGTCGATGTAGGTCTGGTTGAAGCCGAGATCGGCCGCGGTCAGGTTCGTGGCCGGCTTGCCCCAGTCGCCGAACTTGTGGGCGTTGAAGCGCACGTCGACCACGGTGGTCGGCGACAGCGTCGACGTCCAGCCGAGGATGGCACCCGTATTCGTGCGGTACGTGAAGAGCTGCGACAACTCCGTGCCGGACCAATTGCTGCGGTCTTCTTCACGCCAGTTGCGGAAGAGGTTCAGGAATACCCGGTTCTTTTCGTTGACCACGTGGTCGACGCGGGCCAGGCCGCCGTCGTACTTATAGGGACGGTTGCGGTCCGTGTAGAAGTTCCGGCTCGCGTTGGCGCCCCACTGCTCGCGCGGGATGTTCGGCAGCGGGAAGTAGGGCAGCAGAGCCTGCGCCACCGGCGAGATGCGGCTCTCGGGGATCTTGTTTCCCGGGAACGGGTCGCGCACGGTCACGAAGCTGCCCGCCGTGGTGCCGGGAACGCGGCGCGACGTGGCCGGGTCGTACATGAGGATGTTGAGCTCGCTGAAGTCGCCGCGGCGCATCAGCTCCGTCGGCACCTCGTCGATGATCGGCTCGGGGGCGTTGTCGAACAGATACTCGGCCGAGACCATGAAGAACGTCTTGTTCTTCTGGATCGGGCCATGGAGGGTCATGGTCGCGCGGTGGTAGTCGCGCGCCTCCTTGCTCTGCTCGAGCTTGTTCGCCCAGAAGGTGTTCGCCGACCGGCTCTCGTCGCGGTTGAAGTAGGAGATCTCGCCGCCGAAGTTGTTCGTGCCGCTCTTCAGGCTGAGGCTGACGCTGCCGCCGCCACCCTGTCCGTACTGCGCGTCGAACAGCGCCGTCGAGACCTTGAACTCCTGCACGGCGGAGGACGGCGGCGAATAGCCGAGCCGGTTCTGCGAGATCATGTTCGGCGCGCCGTCCAGGTTGAACTCCGTCGACGAGACCGAGTTGTTCTCACCGGGGGCCGTTGCCCGCACGAGCCCGGAGGCGGTGACGCCGGCCAGGTTCACGTTGTCCATCGGCCGTGTGAACTTCGGGTCGGCCGTGAACTCGACGCCGGGCGCCAGGCGCGCGAGGAAGTACGCCACGCCGTCCGCCAGCGGCATCTCTTCGATCGTCTTCGAGTCGACGACCTGGCCGCTGGTGGCGGTCGACGTCTCGAGCACGGGCTGCTCGGCGATGACCTGCACCTCTTCCGAGCCGGCCGAGGCCTCGAGCTTGATGTCGATGGTCAGGCGCGATTCGACGTTCAGCTCGACCCGGTCGCGCACCGCTCTACGCAAGCCCGGCGATTCGGCGGTGACCCGATACGTGCCCGGCTCCAGATAGAGGGCGTGATAGAGCCCAGACTCGTTCGTCGTGACCTTGGTGACGACGCCCTTGTCGACGTTCTCGACGAGAACGCTCGCACCGATCAGCACGCCGCCGGTCGTGTCCGTGACGCGCCCTGAGATCGAGCCTCGAATGTCCTGCGCATACGCACTACCAGCCGAGGCTAAAACCGCGCAAAGCAGTGCGCCGATAATCCTTCGCAGCATACGCCCTCCTTCCCGAGAGAGAAATGCTTATTCGACAGCATCTTGACCAACCCGAAAACTTTGAGTGGGATTCATCCTATATGATATGAACCACCGAGAGCAATAGGATTTTTGACCCATTCGATCGGGCCGCCGATGGTGTCGCGGATCTATGCGCACCGTCGGGCCTCAGGTCACGGAACCGAACTTTCCAAGACTCTGCGGTTGACGTTCGCGCTGCCCTGCACGTAGCCTCGCGCGATGGACGAAACACGCGAGCCGCTCTGGCAGGCCCTCGACTTCCTTTTCAAGTCACATCCCTGGCACGGCGTGCCCATCGGCGCGGAGGCCCCGGCCGTGGTCACCGCCTACATCGAGATCGTTCCGACCGACACCGTCAAATACGAGCTCGACAAGAACACCGGCATCCTCCGCGTGGACCGGCCGCAGATGTACTCCAACGTTTGTCCGAGCCCGTACGGGCTCATCCCACAGACGCTGTGCGCGGAGGACGTCGGCGCGTATTGCGGCGAGCGCACCGGGCGCACGGGGATCATCGGCGATGGTGACCCGATGGACCTGTGCCTGCTGACCGAGAAGGACCTCTCCCACGGCAACATCCTGGTGCGAGCGATCCCGATCGGCGGCCTGCGCATGCTCGACGGCAACGAGGCCGACGACAAGATCGTGGCCGTCCTCGCCGGCGATGCCCTGTACGGAACGTGGCGCGACATCGCCGACTGCCCCCCCACCCTCATCGACCGCCTTCGTCACTACTTCCTCACCTACAAGCAGGCCCCCGACCGCTCGGCGCGTGTCTGCGAGATCACCCATGTGTACGGCCGCGACGAGGCGCAAGCGGTGATCCGCCACAGCCAGCAGGACTACGAGCGTCATTTCTCCGGCCTCGAGCGCGGGCTGCGCGAAGCCCTGCTCCGTCTCACCGCGAAGGGCTGACCGGCCACATCAGCCGAGCGCGCGGCCACATTGGCACGCGCGATCTGGCCGTTGTCCGGCGAAAAGTCCACGCTTTCATCACCTCCGGCAGGGCTTGCTTCTTGCACCACACGCGCCCGCCGAAGGGGGTGGCCTCTGTGTGCGCACCCCTCGGAGGGAGGATAGAGATGCGCCTGCTCGCCGTGGTCCTTGCCCTCGTGCTGGTGTTCCCGCCGGGCTTGCTCGCCGACGCCGCGCCGTCGACGTCGCAAGCGCGGGACTACAGCCAGATCAGCCTCGAGGAGCTGCTCAACCGAGACATCGCCGTCGCCGCGACGAAGACCAGGGTCGACGTGGCTCGCGCCCCCGTTTCCGTCAGCGTGCTGACGCCGGACGACATCCGGCGGTCCGGCGCCACGAGCCTCGGCGATCTGTTGAGGACGATCCCGGGGATCGACATCCTGCAGGTGTTCCCGGGCCACTCCTCCGTCTCCGCGCGCGGCACCAACGAGATCCGGTCCAACAACATGCTGGTGCTGATCGACGGGCGCCGCGAGGAGGTGCAGGCCGCCGGCGCGCCGTTCCTCGAACAGGCCCCGCTGCGCCTCGAGGACATCAAGCGCATCGAGATCGTGCGCGGTCCGGTGGGCGCCCTCTACGGGACCAACGCCCTCGCCGGCGTCATCAGCATCACCACGTACTCTCCGGACGAAGTGGCGGGGACGACGGTCTCGATGGTCGGCGGCGACCGTGACACCTACGCGGCCACCGTGCGCCACGCGGGCAAGCTCGGCGAGACCTGGGCCTACAAGCTGGTCGGCGGGTACAACTATTCCAGCACGTGGGAATCGATGGGCGCCGACACGCTGCCCTCGAACGCGCTGCGCAAGGGCGACGTGATCGCGCAGCTCGAGGGCAGCTTCTCGAACGATGCGAAGCTCGCCGTCGAGGCCGCGCTCGGCATGGGCGAGCTGGCGTCGCTGACGACGGTGACCAACCAGACGCAAGACTATGCCCACCCGCACCTGCGCCTGTCGTACAGCCGGGCGAAGCTCCATACCCAGCTCACCTACACCCCGCAGTGGTCGGAGCTGGGAGAGCGCGTGCCGCCCATCCAGCTGCTCGGGGACAAGTGGTCGCACGCCGTCAACCTCTCCGTGGACCGGAGCCTGAACCCGTTCTCGCGCTCCACCATGGTCGTCGGCGGCAACGTGCGCTACCAGCGCAGCAAGTTCACGAACATCGGGACCGCGCACGATCAGGTCGTGGGCAGCGTGTTCGTCCAGAACGAGCAGTCCGTCATCACCGACCGGCTCGTGGTCTTCGGGGCGGTGGGCGTGAGCCACCATCCCGAGCTCGATCCCCAGCTCGACGGCAATGCCGCCGTCGTCTTGACCCCGATCAAGGAGCACAACCTCCGCGTGTCGTTCGGACGCGGCCACCGCGACCCCAGCTTCATCGAGAACTACACGACGTTCCGGCGCCGCGTCGGCAACGCCGATGCCTACCAGACCGGACGCGTGGACATCAAGCCCGAGAGCGTGCAGGCCTGGGAAGCGGGCTATCGCGGCCGGTTCGCGCTGGGCGGATCCTCACGCCTGACCTTGAGCGCCGACGTGTTCCAGGAGGAGCTGCATGACCTCATCGGCACGCGGGTGACCAACAACGTGCCCGCCGGCAGCATCCCGCAGTTCCCCACCGCGACGATCCTCCAGGAGTTCGTGAACCTCGAAGCGCGCGACGGCAAGGGCTTCGAGATCGGGGCCGAGCTCGACACCGCGTCCGTCCGGCTGGTCGGCCACTACTCCCGCCAGGAGTTCAAGGCGCAGGCCACCGGCGCCACGATCCGGGCCGACATCCCCGAGCAGAAGATCTCGGGCGGTCTGCGCACCCAGCGCGGTCCCTTCGAGCTCGACGTCTGGATCCACTCCGTCAGCAACGCCATCGCCACCGCGGTGAGCGCGGAAGAGCAGGCCTACGTGCTCCTCAACCCGCGCCTCGGCTACAAGAACGGCCCGTGGACGTTGTCCCTCCAGGCCTTCAACGCCCTCGACGACAAACACTACGAGGCGGCCAACCCGCGTGGGGTCAAGGGCGAGACCATCGGACGGCTGGTCTCGTTCAACATCCGCTACACGAGGTAGAACGGTCGCAACCGGGGGGGAACGCTGACGCGTTTCCCCCCTTTCCTCTGTCAGGCGTTCAGCCCGACGCGTGACGCGATGCCGGCGCGGGTCCCGTCGCGCAGCTCGCTCGCGATCTCGTCGATCCGCGGCGGCAGCACGATCGTGTAGTGAGAGCCGCCGAGGGAGCGCTCCGTGAGACGGCCCTGCGTGTGGGCCGACCACTCGCTCGGCAGTGCTTTGCCAGCAGCCCACCAGATCGAGATGTCCGCGCGGATCACGCCGGGGCGATGCGCGCGCACGAGCTGGAAGTGCCGGATGCGGAGCCGGACCATGGCGTCGAAGATCTCGGCCGAGATCGAGCCCCGCGGGAGGAGCCCGTGCTCCTGGCAGAGCTCGAAGAGACCCGTCGTGCTCCCGCCCGGCAAGGAGGTATGGCCGCGGAAGTGTTGGGAGAGCGCTTCGTTGGCCGCCTGCTCCGGCTGGAGCTGAAGGACCGTCGCCCGCACGGCCTCCGCGATGTCGTCGATCTCGAGCCGTCCCGCCCGCGGCGGGTCGATCATGGCCACGAGACGGACGTGCCGGCCGCGCTGCTCCAGCTCCCCCGCGATCGCGTGTCCGAGCACCGCGCCCATCGACCAGCCCACGAACACGTACGGCCCCGGACGCGCGCTCTCGACGAGAGACGCGTAGTCGGCGGCCATCGCCGCCACGCTCTCGTGCTCGCGGTCCGGATTCCGGCAGGCGCCGGACTGGATGGCATAGAGAGGCTGCTCGCCGCCAAAGAGCGCGCCCAGGCGGAGGTAGGCGGTCACCTCACCCCCCGCCGGGTGCGGACAGAACATGGGATCCTGCGAGCCCTCGGCGCGGAGAACGACCAACTCCGGTGCGGCCGCTGCAACCGATGATGCGGCGGGGGCCTGCGCGTCGCCGGCCGGCGGGGCGAGCCGCGCCTCGAGGTAAGCCGCGAAGCCGCCGAGGGTCGGACGGGGGATGAAATCCGCGGGCAGGCAGATGCAGTCGACCGCCCTCTGCACGGAGGCCAGGAAGCTCATGATGCGCAGCGAATTCATCCCGTGCGCGAGGAGGTTGCCGTCGGCCGGGATCGACGCCGCCACGTCTCCCAGCAGCCCGGTCAGCAGCGTGCGCAGCTCGGCGACCAGGAGCCCGTTCCGCTCCTCCGGCGGGGCGGCGGCGAGCCGCTCACGGAACGCGTGCCGGGCCGGTGCCGCCTCCACCAGGTCCGTCGCGGAACCCGCCGCGACGTCGTCCGCCGCCGCCGTCGCGAGCGCCATGCGCCAGTAGCGGCGCCTCTGGAAGGGGTACGTCGGCAGATCGGCGCGCCGCCACGCCGCGTTCGCGTAGAGCCGGCTCCACTCGACCTCGACGCCGCGCACGTACAGCTCGCCCAGGCTTCCGAGCATTGCCGCGCGGTCGTCCCGGTCCTTCCGGAGCGACGGTACCCAGCCGCCGCCCTCGATCGATCCGATCCACTCCGCCATGGCCATTCCCATCGACGGGTGCGTGCTCACCTCGACGAACCGGCCGAAGCCCTCCCCGACCATCCTGGTCATCAGCGCGGCGAAACGGACCGGCTGGCGGAGGTTGCGGCCCCAGTACTCCGCGTCCAGCTCTCGCCCGGACAACCGCTCGACGGCCACCGTCGAATACAAGGGCACCGTACCCTCACGCGGCTCGAGGCCCACCAGCGCACGCGCCAGCTCGTCGCGAATGTCGTCCACATGGTGACTGTGGGAGCTGTAGTCCACCTTGAGACGCCGGCAGAACACGCCCTGCGCCTCCAGCTCGCCGAGCAGCGCCTGCACCGCGTCGACGTCCCCGCTCACCACGGTCGAGGCCGATCCGTTCGTCACCGCGATGGAGATCTGGCGGGCGCGGGCGCCGATCCGCTCCAGCGTCTGCGCCTCCGGCAGTCCCACCACCGCCATCGCCCCGCGTCCCCGCAAGCGGCGCACGAGCTGGCTGCGGCGGCACACGACCTTCGCCGCGTCTTCGAGGGAAAGAGCCCCCGCCACGCAGGCGGCGGCGATCTCCCCCTGGCTCTGCCCGACCACCGCGTCCGGCTCGATCCCCCACGAGCGCCAGAGCTCCGCCAGCGACACTGCGACCGCGAAGATCGCCGGTTGCGCGTAGGCCGTCTCGTCGAGGAGCGCCGACGCTTCTTCCGAGAACAGCACCGACAGCAGTGGCCGGTCGAGCAGCCCCTCCATGACCGCGGCACAGCGGTCCAGCGCGGCGCGGAAGACCGGCTCGTGGTCGTAGAGCCCACGACTCATCCCGGCGTATTGCGCCCCTTGACCGGGGAACAGGAACACGAGCCGGGGCGGCTCGTGCGTCTTCGCCCGCCCCCGCGCGGATCCCGGCGGCAGCTCGCCGCGCGCGACGGCGACCAGCGCCGCCTGCAGCTCGTCGCGCGACGCCGCGGCCACCGCGAGCCGTTCGTCGAAGTGGGTCCTCCCCATCGCGGCCGTGGCGCACAGGTCCCTGAGCCCGAGCGGCGGGTACTCGACGAGGTGATGGGCGTAACGAGCCGCCTGGGCGTCGAGCGCTGCCGCGCTGCGCGCCGACAGCGTCAGCAACACCGGCGCGGCCGGCGGCTCCGGCGCGGATCGGGGCTCCGGCGGCTCCTCGAGGACGACGTGGCTGTTGGTCCCGCTGATGCCCATCGAGGTCACGGCCGCGAGCCGGCGGCGACCTTCCGTCTCCGGCCACGCACGGAGCTGCGTCGGGACCGCGATCTGGTCGGCCACCGAAGCGAGGGCGGGATTGAGGCGCTCGAAGTTCAGACTGGCCGGGATCTGGCGATGCTGCAGGGCGAGTACCGCCTTCACCAGACCGGCCAGGCCGGCCCCGGCCTCCAGGTGACCGATGTTGGTCTTCACGGACCCGACGACGAGCGGCCGGCCCGGCTCGCGCTCCGCGGAGTAGACGTCGGCCGCCGCCTGCAGCTCGATGGGGTCGCCCAGGATCGTGCCGGTGCCGTGGGCCTCGAGGTAGTCCACGTCGCGCGCGGCCACCCCCGCGTCGTGCAGCGCGGCGCGGATCACCGCCTCCTGGGCCTTCCCGTTCGGGGCGGCAAGGCTGGCGCTCCGCCCGTCGTTGTTGATCGCGCTCCCCCGGAGGATCGCCAGCACGCGATCCCCGCTGGCTTCGGCGTCCTCGAGACGCTTCAGCACGACGGCGACGCAGCCTTCTCCCAACGACGTGCCGCCGGCCGCGGCGTCGAACGCCCGCGTGCGGCCGTCGGCGGACACGATCTGCTTCTGCGAGGCCCTCACGAACCGCGCGGCGCTGGCGGTCACCTTGACGCCGCTGGCGATGGCCAGGTCCGACTCGCCCTGGCGGAGGCTGCGGACCGCCTGATGGACCGCGACCAGCGAAGCGGAACACGCGGTATCGACGGCCACGCTCGGACCCTGGAAGTTGAAGAAATGGGAGACCCGCCCGGCCCCGACCGCCGGGCTGAGGTCGCCGTTCGGAGGGCGGCCTTCGCCGTAATGGGACTCGGTCATCCCGAGGAACACGCTCGTCAGGCTTTCGCCGAGCGAGAGCGGAGGGTACCCGGCGTGCTCCAGAGCCTCCCAGGTGACCTCCAGCAGGAGGCGATGCTCCGGTGCGAGGACCTCGGCTTCGCGCGGACCGAGGCCGAAGAACTCCGCGTCGAACTCCTCCGCCTTGATGAACGCTCCGCGCCGCACGTAGGTCTTGTCCAGCGCGCCGCGATTCGGGTCGAAGAACGCGTCGACGTCGAAGCGCGTGCGGGGCACATCGGTGGTGGCGTCGACCCCGCCCCTCAGGAGCTCCCAGAAGCTCGCGGGCCCCTCTACGTCTCCCGGCAGCCGGCAGCCGATCCCCACCACGGCGATCGGCCGGCCGCTTTCGTAGCCGCGCCGGGCCGGCGCCGCGGGGCGGGCTCGTGGCCCGCCGAACATCTCCTCGAGCAGATGGCCGGCCAGCGCATCGACTGTCACATGGTTGAAGGTGACCGTGGGCGACAAGGGACGTCCGAGACGATGAGAGAGTGCGGTGGCCAGCAGGACCGCCCCCATCGAGCCGATCCCCATCTCTCCGAACGTGCGGCCCGCCTGGACGGCGCGATCGACAGCCTCCCCCGCTCGGTCGGCGAGGAGGCTCCGCACGCACGAGACGATCACGGCGTGCAGCCGCTGCCGCCGCCGCTCGGGATCCGAGCCTTCGAGCGCGCGCACGAGCTCCGTCTTCACCACCACCGCACGCTCGGCCACGATCTGCGCCCGGAGATCCGCCGTCCGCACCTTGCCCGCCGACGTGCGCGGCAACTCCGGCAGGAAGCGCACGCTCGTCGGCGCCTTGCGGAGATCCATGTGGCGCCGGCAGTGCGTGAGGACGGCCTCTTCCGACAGGCCCGCCGCCGGCGACGCGACCACGCACGCCGTCACTTCCTCGCCGAGGAACGAGCTCGGAACGCCGACCACCGCGCAGTCGCGGACGCCCTCGAGCCGAGAGAGGACCTCCACGACGTCCGACGGAGACACGTTGACGCCGCCCTGGATGATCAGCTCCTTGATGCGGCCGAGAACGAAGAGATCGCGGTCGCGGTCCAGGCGCGCCACGTCCCCCGTGTGGAGCCAGCCCTCGCGGAAGGTCGCGGCGGTGGCCTCGGGGGCCCGGTAGTACCCGGCGGCCACCACCGGGCTCGCGAGCAGCAGCTCCCCCGCCTCACCCACCGGCAGGTCGCGGCCGTCCGTATCGACGATGCGTGCTTCGACGCCGGGCCGCACGCGCCCCGAGGACCCCGGCTTGCGCACCGGGGACGGCAGGGTGACGCCCGCGTGTTCGGTGAGCCCATAGAGAGCGACCGGGCGTATCCCCAGCGCCGATTCGAAGCGGTCCAGGAGGTCGTCGGCGACGGCCGCCCCCGCGACTTCGACAGTTCGCAGCGAAGACAGATCGAATCGGCCCGCGCCCGGGAACGCGATCAGGGCCTCGCACATCGGCGGCACCAGGGAGATGCGCTCGACGCGATGGCGCGCGATGGCGGAGAGGATCGCGCCGGGCTCGAAGGCCGAGGGGCATACGAGCTTCGTCTTCTCACGGAGAGTGGCGTAGAGCGCCGACGCGCCCCACGAGTACGAGAAGGGCAGCACGGCCAGCCTTACCGCGCCTTCGGAGGCGGCGCCGTTCGCGCGCCGGGCGAGCTCCGCCCGCCCCTCGAAGGTGCCGTGCGTGAGCATGACGCCCTTGGGAGCGCTCGAGACGCCGCTCGTATAGCTGATCTGCGCGAGGTCCTCGGCCGCCCGCGGCACCGCTGCCGCCATCGGCGCCTGGGACTCCATCAGGGCCGCGAGCTCGATCCACCCGTCGGCCCGACCAGCGACGATGCGATGACGGACGCGGGCGGCCGCAGACGCCGCGGACGCGATGACGTCGGCCGCCGCCACCATCGCGCACGCACCCGAGTGATCGACGATCCGTTCGATCTCCTCCTCCGCCGCCGTCGGCGAAACGCAAACGACCACCGCGCCGGCGCGAAGCGCGGCCCAGCGCGCGAGGACATGCTCGACGCAGTTCGGGAGCACCAGCACCACCCGGTCACCCGGGGCGATGCCGAGGGAGGCCAGTCCCTGCGCCAGTCGACAGACGGCCTGGTGGCACCAGGTGCTGGCGTAGGCGCGATCGTCGAACACGAACGCCTCGAACTCACCCGTGCTCTCGACGAGGGTGTCCGCCCAACTCGCAATATTCATCGATCAAATGAACGGCGCAGGCTTCTGGCCCCAGGCGGCCACCATGAGCCGGGAGTCGATGCGCCGAGCGTCCACCTGAATCGTCTTCAAGCCGGCCAGCTCGAGCCCCGCGGTGCCCATGTCGTAGTCCTCGGCAAGGAGCCACGCCCCCGGCCGCAGGGAGGCGACCATGTTCTTCACCGCCCGTACGCGGTCCGGCAGGCGCGTGAGCAGCAGACGGCTGTGGACGAAGTCGTAGCTCTCGAAGTCCAGCGGTCCCGTCATGATGTCGTGCTTCCGGATCTCGAGCCCCTCGCATGCGAGCCGGTCGAGCGCGCGGGTGTCCGCGTCGGCGGCGACGACGTGACCCGGCTGGCGGATGCGCGCGGCGAGCCAGCGCGCCACCGAGGCGCCGCCCGCTCCGATCGCGGCGCAGCGCCAGCCCGTGAGCAGCCCCAGCCGCTTGATGTGATCGATGGTCCCCGCGTCGAGCACCTGCGCCTCGCGATCGTCCAGCGCACCGGCAGAGTGGCCGATGCCGCTTCGGCCATCCTGGCCAGTCGGCCGGCCAGCCTGACCGGCATTGCCGACCCGTGTGGGCGTTAACTCGTTGAAGTGACTCATTCGAGCCTCCCGGAACGTGTCTTGTATTCAAGTCCGGGGCCGGACCAGTTGGGAGGACTCTGAACTTGTTGGCATTTCGGTTACCACGCGGGATTCAACGCAAGCTCGGCCTCATCCTCCTGGCGGTGGCGCTGGTGCCGATGGGTGGGTTCGGCATCCTCGCCTACGTCAACGGCCGCACCGAGCTCGAGAACAAGGTCAGCGCGTCGCTGCAGGACCGCGCCACCTCGGCCGTCGACAAGCTCTCACGCAACTTGTTCGACCGCTACGGCGATATCCAGGTCATCGCCCAGAACCCCGTCCTGTCCGTCGACATTGCCGCCCCCGAGCAGAAGTCCGAGATCCTGGCCGCGATGGTGCGCACGTACGCGCCCGTCTACACCCTGTTCCTCGTGACGGACGCCGTCGGCGTGGTCGGAGGGTCGTCGGACTCCTCGCTTCTCGGCCGCAACGAAAGCGGCGAGGAATGGTTTCGAGGCGCGCTCCGCGGCGACGTGTACTACAGCCCGGAGGTGCAGCGCTCGGCGTCGGGTGCCCTCACCGTCATCTTCGCGGCCCCGATGCGCGACCGCGCCTCCGGCAAGCTCATGGGCGTCGTCGCCTCGTGGGTGAACTGGGGCGTCCTCTTCGACGAAGGCCTCGCCAAGAAGGAGCGCTTCGGCCAGACCGGCGAGCTGCTCCTCCTCGACCCGCGGCAACGCCACCTGCTGGCCGCCGGCCGCGGCGCCGCCCAGGGTGTGCCCGACGAGATCCTGCGCCGCATCGAGGCGTCCACCACGCCGCACGGCACGTTCACGTACGTCGATGCCGAGACCGGCCGGCGCCACCTCGCGGGCTGGGCGGTGGAGGCGGGCTTCGGCAGCTATGCCGGACAGCGCCTGGTCGCCGTCGCGCGGCAGGACCACGAGGAGGCGACGCAGTCGGCGGCGGCGCTGCTGCGGCAGTTCATCTTCCTGGGCCTCTTCACCGCCGCCGGCATCGTGGCCATGGCCGCGGTGATCTCCCGCCGCTTCTCGAGGCCGCTGGTCGAGATGTCGGTGGTCGCGCAGCGCATCAGCCAGGGCGAGGTGTACCAGGAGCTCACCGCCCGCTCCGACGACGAGATCGGCGCCATGGCCGACTCCTTCCGCCGCATGACCGCGTACCTGTCGGAGATGGCCTCCATCGCCGGGCGCATCGCGGAAGGGCAGTTCACCGGCACCGTGCAGCCGCGCTCCGCCCAGGACTCCATCAGCCAGGCCTTCGCGCAGATGCTCGCCTACCTCCGCGAGATGGCGGAGGTGGCGGCCAAGATCGCCGACGGCGACCTGCGCATCGACGTGCGGCCCCGCGGGCAGGGCGACACGCTGGGCATCGCCATCCAGCGCATGTCGACGAACCTCCAGGTCATGATCACCGCCCTGCGCGACTCCGCCGATCAGGTGGCGCTGACGAGCGCGACCATCGCCTCCTCCGCCGAGGAGTCGGCCCGCAACGGCGAGAACGCCGCCGCCGCCGTCGAAGAGATGACAGCCACCATGCACGAGATGGGGGCCAGCATCCAGACGGTCGGCCGCAATGTCTCCGCCCAGGCCGCCTCCGTGAGCGAGACCTCGGCCTCCGTGCAGCAGCTCGTCCGCTCCATCCAGCGCATCGCCTCCATCGCCGGCAACCTCAACGAGACCGCGCGGCGCTCCGCGGAGGCCGTCACCGAGGGCCGCAGCGCCATGTCGAAGGCCTCGGACGGCATGAGCGAGATCCGCGAGACGATCGACGGCAGCGCCAAGCTCATCCAGGCCCTCGGCGTGCGCGCGGACTCCATCGGCAAGATCATCGGCGTCATCAGCGACATCGCCACCCAGACGAACCTGCTCGCCTTGAACGCCGCCATCGAGGCCGCCCGCGCCGGCGAGCACGGTGTCGGCTTCGCGGTGGTGGCCGACGAGGTGCGCAAGCTGGCCGAGCGCAGCGCGCGGTCGACCTCCGAGATCAGCCAGCTCATCCAGGGCATCCAGGCCGAGGTCCGCGCCGCCGTCGACAACATGTCGCGGTCGACGCAGGCGGTGGGCCATGGCTTCGCCCGCTCGGAGGAAGTCGGCCGCATGCTCTCGCGGATCGACGAGTCCGTGAACACAGTGGCCGACATCTCGAAGGAGATCGATCTGTGCACCGGCGAGCAGTCGGTGGGCAGCGAACAGATCGGCCACGCAGTAGAGAAGCTCAATGAGATCACCCAGGAGATCGCGTCCGCCATGGAAGAACAATCGTCGGGGGCCGAGCAGGTGGTGAAGGCGGCGGAGCGGATGAAGGACATGGTGCACCAGAACACGTCGGGCTCCACCAAGCTGGCCGCCTCCGCGCAGGAGCTGACGTCGCAGGCGGAGGGCCTGCAGGAAATGGTCGCGCGCTTCCAGCTCGACGCGCCATCGCGGCCGGCGGCATCGCCGCCCGCGCGGGCGTCGTTCGGCGCCCGCCGCGGGCTGGCCTTCAAGACGGGGAGTGCGTCATGAGGACGGTGACGACGGGCCTGCTCTCGGCCGCGCTGCTCCTCGCCGCTTCCGGCGAGGCGGGGGCGGTGGTGCCCTTCGACGTGCAGGTGCCGCTCGTCCTGAAGGCCCTCACCTACGACCGGAACCTGAAGTCCCGCGCCAGCGACCAGGTGCGGATCGCCATCGTCATACCCAAGGGAATCAGCCGCGCCGCCGAGGAGCTGACGGCTTCCGTCAAGAGCGTCACCGGACGCACGATCAACAACCTGCCTGTCGTCTTCAAGGAGATCGTCGTCGAGGACGACGCCGCCCTCGAGGACGCGTTGAAGGACGGGACCTGGGCCGCCGCCTACGTCATGCCGGGCTTCGGGCGCGCGGACATTGCCAAGATACGGCGGCTCTGCGAGGGGCGGCGCATCCTCGCCATCGCGGCGGCCGTCGACGACATGGAGTACGGGCTGGCGTTCGGCATCGGGGCCCAGGGGAGCAAGCCGCAGATCGTGATCAACCTTCCGGCGAGCAAGGCCTGCGGGAGCGACTTCGACCTCGCCCTGCTCCAACTGTCGAAGGTGATGCATTAGGCCGCCGGCCAGGGCCGGCGCGGGGAGCTTGAGGAATCGGAGGGTCGCCCTATGGAGAGGTTCCGCATCGCGTGTCGTTCGTGCGGCCAGGTCTTTACGTCGGGATTCCATCCGGTGTGTACCTGCGGCGGCATGGTGGACGCCAAGTACAACGTCGACCGGGTTCACCTGCGCAACAGCGCGAATCCGCTCGTAAGGTTCTTCGATCTCCTGCCGATCCGCGACGAAGCCAACCTCTGTTGGCTCGGCGAAGGCAACACCCCCACCGTTCATGCGCGGGCCCTGGGCCGCCATCTCGGCCTGGGCAAGCTGTTCCTGAAGGACGAGACCAAGAACCCCACGCGGACCACCAAGGACCGCATGGCCTCGGTCACGCTCTCGTTCTTCCGTGACGTCGGCGTACGCGAGTTCGCCTGCTCCTCGACCGGCAACAGCTCGACGAGCTTCGCGTACGGCGTGGAGCGCTACAAGGACTTCCGCCTGCATGTCTTCGTGGGGCGCGACTTCCTCCACCGCATGAACTTCGACTCCTCCGACCGCATCCGCGTGTACTGGGTGAAGGACGCCACGTTCGCGCAGGCGCACGATACGGCGCGGGCGTTCGCGCAGAACAACCCGCTGGTGACCGGCGAGCGCGGCTTCTTCAATCCGGGCCGCCGGGAAGGGCTGAAGCTCGCGTTCATGGAAGGCGTCCTCGACATGCCGGAGGCTCCGCACTGGTACTTCCAGGCGGTCTCGAGCGGCATGGGCGTGTACGGCGCCTGGCGCGGCGCGCAGCAGCTCTACGGCCTCGGCCGCTTGAGCCGGCTGCCCCGCCTGGCCTGTGTGCAACAGGAGAGCTGCGCGCCCATGGTGAGGAGCTGGAAGGCCGGCTCCAGCGTCACTCGACCGGAGGACGTGGTGGCCGAGCCGGTCGGTATCGCGGAAGCGATCCTCCGCGGCAACCCCACCAACACGTACCCGCACCTGCAGGAGGTCGTGCGCCAGAGCGGCGGCACCTTCGAGACGGTGACCAACGACGAGATCCGCGAGGCGCAGAAGATGATCCTGGAGCTCGAGGGCATCGAGGCCTGCGAGTCCGCCGCCACTACCGTGGCCGCCGCGAGAAAGATGGCGGCCGCCAACGAGCTGCGCCGCGACGACGTCGTCTTCATCAACATCACCGGCGCCCATCGCGAGGAGCAGGTGACCCCGCGCGAGTACGTAACCCTGACGCGGGACGAGGTCGTGGGCGTGGCGCGCCGCGCCGCACGCCGTCCCGCGCTGCGGCCGATCCGCACGAGGGAAAGCGCCTGATGGAGACGGCGGACGTCGTCATCGTCGGCGGCGGCTTCGCGGGAGCGGCGACGGCGTACCATCTGACGCGCCTCCACGCCAAGGTCGTCCTCCTCGAGCAGGAGGATCTACCGGGCCGGCACGCGTCGGGCCGCAACGCCGCCGTCGCCCGCCGCCTCGTCGTGAGCGACGACCATCGGCCGCTCGCCATCGAAGGGATCCGCTTCATGGAGCGCCCGCCGGAGGACTTCCCCGCCGGCCACTACTTCGAACGCACCGGCTCCATCATGCTGGGCGGCCCCGAGCTCGAAGGCCGCCTGCGGGCGTCGGTGGAGGCAGGACGCCAGGCGCAGATGAGCGCGGAGTGGCTCGGCCCCGACGAGGTGGAGAGGCTCGTGCCGGCGACGGAGGGGGGAACCTTCGCCGGCGGCGCCTACAGCCACGACGACGGGATCGCCGACATTGCCGCGCTGCTCGACGCGTTCCTCCGCGCCGCCCGCGCGCGCGGGCTGCGCCTGGCCAGCGGCTCCCGGCTCACCGCCATCGAATCGAAGGGCGGGGCCATCACCGGCGTGCGGACCGCGAACGAGTCGTTCTCGACGCCCGCCGTCGTGAACGCGGCGGGGGCGTGGGCGCCCGAGGTCGCGCGCCTGGCCGGGGCCAGCGCCGTCCCGCTGCGATCGCTCAAGCGCCACATGATGGTCACCTCCGGCCTGCCGTGGGCCTCGCGCTCCTGGCCGCCCGTCTGGGACATGAGCCACGAGGTGTACTTCCGTCCGGAGCCGCCGGGCCTGCTGCTCTCGCCCTGCGACGCCAGCGAGGCCCCTCCGCCCGGTGAAGCCACCGACTCCACCGCCATTGAGCTGCTCGCCGAAAAGCTGATGCGATGGCTGCCGCGCCTGGCCGGCATTTCCATCGCCAGCGTGATGGCCGGCCTGCGCACGTTCGCCCCCGACGGGAACATCGTCCTCGGCGAGGATGCGCGGCTCAAAGGGTTCTTCTGGTGCGCCGGCCTCGGAGGCAACGGCATGACGCTGAGCCCGGCCCTCGGCCGAATCGTCGCCGAATCCGTCCTCGGCATCTCTCCTCCGCCCGCCGCCCACGCTGCCGCGCGCTTCGCGGCCTAGAGAGCCCCATGCTCGACGCGCGCACGCGATACGCGGAGTCCGCCCGCCACTACCAGCAGAGCCGGCCATCGTATCCGCCGGCGCTCGTCGACTGGGTCATCGACACCACGGGCTGCCGGCCGCCCGCGCGGATCGTCGATGTCGGCTGCGGCACGGGGATCGCCACGCGCCTGTTCGTGGTGCGCGGCTTCCATACCCTCGGCATCGATACCAGCGAGGAGATGCTGGCGGTGGCCCAGCGCGAAGAGGGGCGCGCCCTGTACGTCTGCGCGCAAGCGGCCGCCACCGCGCTGGCCACCGGCAGCATCGACCTCGTGGTCGCCGCCCAGTGTTTCCACTGGTTCGAGATCGAGCCGACCCTGCGCGAGCTCCGCCGCATCCTGCGCCCGGACGGGTGGTGCGCGGCCTTCTGGAACCTCCGCGCCTCGACGCCGGTGATGGAGGACTACGACCGGCTGATCCGGCGGTACAGCTCGGAATACGGCGTGCTCGAGCGTCAGGAGGCGGCGCCCGACGTCCTCCGCGGCACCGACGGCGTCTTCGCCTGCCGGCAGGCGGAGTTTTCGAACCACCAGACGCTGGACCGCCCGGGCCTCCTCGGCCGGGCGTATTCCAGCTCGTGCGTCAAACACGGTGTTGCGGACACGGACGGCTTCGAGCGCGAGCTGGGAGCTCTGTTCGACCGCCGCCAGCGCGGCGGCGTGATCGAGCTGGGATACCGGACGGTCGCCCTCTGTTGGCGCCTCGAGGACATGGACGCCTGAGCCTCGTCGACTGTCGACTGTCGACTGTCAACTGTTGACTGTTCACGATCGACGCCTTACTGTTACCTGAGTGTCGACAATACCCACGGAGATCCGACTCAGCCTGACGCCCGCGGGCCGCTTCGACGTCATCGAGCTCACGCGGCGGATCGAGAACGACTTCGGCGAGGTGCTCCGGCGGTATCCTCGGACCCTCTACTGTTCGTTCCACACGACGGCCGGGTACCTGGGTCGCAGCCTGGCCGCTCGCCTGCATCATCATCAAGACAAGCTCGACCTGTTCTTCCGCGGCTTCCGCGCCCTCTTTCCCCCGAACGCGCCGTACCGCCACGACCAGATGCACCTGCGCCACGAGCTGAGCGAGGCCCAGCGCGAGGTCGAGCCGAAGAACGGCGACTCGCACCTCACGTTCATCGGCGCCGGCATGAGCAACTGCGTCACCTACAAGAACGCGGAGGGCGCCCCCGTCTTCTTCGTGGACCTGGACGGCGTGAACGAAGGCCGCGCGCGGCGGCGGGAGACGAGCGTCCTGTGCTACGAGCGGGAGGCTCTCGTGGAGCGCGTGCGGCTCGCGATCCCCCTCTCCCGCCACCCGATCGACTCCGTGAACCTCGCCGATCCGAAGCTCGGGCTGCTGGAGGCCGTCGACGACCTCCTGAAGCGGTCGGGCCTCGAGAAGGGCCGCGTCGACATCTCCCTGGCCGCCGCCGAGCGCCACGCGGGGCTCACCGTGAACGAGTACGAGACGCTGCTCATGCAGCACGATCTCACCGAGGTGCTGCGCGATCCCCTCAAGTACGCCGCCCTCAAGGGCCGCCACATGCTCGACGACCCGCTGGCCATCCCGGGCAAGACCCTGAACTACGCCCGCTACGACGTCGTGCACGTGCTGAACACGCTGATGGAAGCGTTCAGGGTGAGCGAGTCGGTGGTCGAGAGCCTGGTGGCCAAGGTGATGTCGGTGCCCGCGCGTCACCTGCTCCGCTCGCGCAAGGTGAGCTTCCTCGCCTCCGACCCCGAAGGCTCCGGCAGCGCGCGCCTCGTGCGCGGCATCTACCAGAGCCCGATCCTCGTGCAGTGGGAAGCGGCCGCGCGTCAGACGCGCGAGATCGAGATCTCGCTCATCCGCCTGTCCTGATCCGCCCTGATCAAGCCCCCGCGGGCGGTGCCGGCCCCAGCAGCCGCGTGGCATGTTCGGCCAGCTCCCGCCCCGACAGCGGCTTGAGCACGTAGCCGTTCGCCCCCAGCGCCATGCCCTGATCGCGCGCCTGCTCCTCGCCCTTGGCGGTGATGATGAGGATCGGCAGGTGCTTGGCGTCGTGATCGGCGCGCACCGCGCGGATGAGGCCGATGCCGTCCAGCTCCGGCATGTTGATGTCGGTGACGAGCAGGTCGACGTGGGACTTCTGTACTACGGCCAGGGCCTCGACGCCGTTGTCGGCGGTCAGGAACTGCAGGCCGGCGATCCGCTGCAGGGTCGTCTTCACCAGCATCTGGCTGGTCTTCGAATCATCGGCGATGAGCACGGTCCTCATGTCGGCCTCCCGTTCCCGTACGAACCTCGGCATGTGAACCGCGCGTCCGCCGGCCCTCGCGGGCCCGGCCGGCCGGCTCTCCACCCAGCGCGCTCACGATGGCGTCGGGCAGGAGATCGAGCGGCTGAATGTCGTCCGCCGCGCCTCGCAAGATGGCGGCCCTCGGCATCCCGAACACCACCGAGGACTCCTCGTCCTGGGCGATGGTCTTGCCCCGCGCGTGCCTTATCGCGTCGAGACCGGCGGCGCCGTCGTCGCCCATCCCCGTCATGAGGACGCCCACCGCCCGCGGACCGAACTCCGCCGCCACCGACATGAAGAGGACATCGACCGACGGGCAATGCCACGAGACCGGCGAGCCCGCGGCCAGGACGAGAGCCGGCCCTTCGGGCAGGGATGCCACGCGGAGGTGGCGTCCACCGGGGGCCAGGTACACGTGCCCCTGGCGCAGGCGCTCGCCGTCGCGGGCCTCGCGCACGGGGAGCGCGCAAGCCTGGTTGAGGCGCGCGGCCAGCATGGCGGTGAATCCCTCCGGCATGTGTTGGACGATGACGACGGCCGCGCCCAGATCCGGGGGAAGCCGCGGCAGCAGGTATCCCAGGGCGGCCGGTCCTCCTGTCGATACGCCGATGGCCACGATCCGGCGGGCGATGCCCTGATCGGTGGCCTTGAGCCGCGGATAACGCGGGGCCTGGCGCAGCGCGGGGCGCCGCCAGCGCCGGCCGGCCACCGCGCGCACCTTGGCCACGAGCTCCTGCGCCATGGCCTCGAGGCCGCCGCGCAGCGCGTCTTCGGGTTTGGCCACCACGTCGACGGCTCCCATGGCGAGCGCCGCCACCGTCTGCGCCGCGCCGCGGGTGGTGTGCGCGCTCACCACGAGCACCGGTGTCTCGCTCTGGGCCACGATCTGGCGGAGGAAGTCGAGGCCGTCCATGCGCGGCATCTCGAGGTCCAGGGTCACGACGTCGGGCTGGAAACGGACGAGCTTCTGCAGCGCCATGACCCCGTCCATGGCCGTCGCCACCACCTCGATCTCCGGATCGCGCGAGAGCACCATCGACAGCAGCTTCCGCATCACCGCCGAGTCGTCCACCACCAATACGCGAATAGGGCGCCTCTCAGTCATGGTCCGTAATCCCCTGCAAAGCCGCGGCGGCCGTGCGGTAAATGGAAAGCACGTCGAGGATCAGCGTCGGCACGCCTCCCGCCACGATGGAGGCCCCCGCGACCAGCGGCGTGCGGATCCACCGGTCGTGTACGCGCTTGATGACCAGCTCCTGCTGCCCGCACATCTCGTCGGCGAGGACGCCGAAACGGCCGGCACCGCATTGCAGCACCATCACGTAGCCGCGGTTCGTGGCGGGACCGCCGAGGCCGAGCAGCGCCCCCAGCCGCACCAGGCCCAGCACCTGCTCGCGGATGCGCACGACCTCGCCCAGGCCCACGCGCTGCACGACGACGTCTTGCACCTGCGCGATCTCTACCACCGAGCTCAAGGGCACCGCGAGCTGGCGTCCCCCCGCGCGGAACAGCAGCGCCTGGATGATGGCGATCGTGAGGGGGACGCGGATGCGGAAGAGCGCGCCCGCCGGCCCGTTCTCGGCGGTCACCGAGCCGCGGAGCGACTCGACGGTGGCACGTACGACGTCGAGGCCGACGCCGCGGCCGGCATGCTCGGTGATGGTGGCGGCGGTGGACAGGCCGGCGCGGAACACGAGCTGGAGGGCGTCGGCCTCGGACATGGCCTCCGCCTCGTCGGCGCGCAGGAACCCCTTGTCCAGCGCCCGCCGCTTCACCGCCGCGGCGTCGATGCCGCGCCCGTCGTCGGAGACCTCGATCAGGATCTGGTTGCCCTCGCGTCCGGCGCGGAGGCGCAAGCTCGCCTCTTCGGCCTTCCCGGCCGCAGCGCGCTCGGCGGCGCTCTCGATGCCGTGGGTCACCGCGTTGCGCACCAGGTGCAGCAGCGGCTCCTCGAGCGCATCGAGGATGCCCCGGTCGAGCTCGGTGCTCTCGCCCTCCACCCGCAAGGCCAGGCGCTTGCCCGTCTGCCGGCCGAGGTCGCGTACGGCGCGGGCGAACCGCCGGAAGACGCGCTCGGCGGGCACCATGCGCATCCGCATCGTGCTTCGCTGGAGGTCCTGGAGCACGCGGCCGAGAAGCGACTGCGCGTCGGTGAGCCGGCCGGCCAGCTCCTCCGGCAGATGCCGTTCCGCCTCGGACCCGACGCCGGCGAGGATCGACCGCACCGTGACCAGCTCGCCGACGAGCGTCAGCACCTCGTCGACGCGTTCGGCCTCGATGCGGACCGTCTCGCCGTCGTGAACGGGATCGGTGGCACCGGCCATCGGCACCGTCGCCGGCCGTGATTCCTGCGCCTTGCCGCGACGCAGCTTCGCGCGTTTACCGCCGATCGTGCGCAGCCGGCGGACGACGGGCTCGACGTTCGGCTCCGGCCGTCCCTTCGCCGCGATCTCGAGACCGTCCCGCAGCGTGTCGACGGCGGCCAGCAACACGTCGACCTCCCCCGCCGAGACGGCGCGCCGGCTCGACTCCACCGCACCGAACGCGTCCTCCATGGCGTGGGCCAGCGCCGACAGCGCGCCGAATCCCACCGAGGCGCAGTCGCCCTTGAACGTGTGCGCGGCCCGCCGCAGCGACTCCATCCGTGTGCGCGGCGGCACCACACCCTCCAGGGCGAGCACGTCGCGGCCCACGCTCTCGAGGGCGTCCCGCGCCTGGTCGAAGAAGGTGCGGCGGATCTCGGCCAGCTCCTCGGGCCGGAGGAAGCCGTCGTCCGCGGCCGCCGTGCTGCTCACGGGTGCCTCTGGTACGCGACGCCGGCGCCGTGCGCGACGAAACGGAAGGCGTCGGAGAGGCCGCGCAGGCTCTCGGTGTGGCCGAGGAAGAGATACCCGCCGGGAGCGAGCGACGCCGCCAGCCGGCGCGCCAGCTTCCGCTGGTGGTCGGCATCGAAGTAGATCATGACGTTCCGGCAGAAGACGATGTCGGCGTCGGGCCACGGCGGCCCGTCGAACAGGCTGGCGCGCACGAACTCGATGCCGCGCCGCACCCAGGGCCGCACGCCGTACCGCGGGCCGCGGCGCTCGAAAAACCGCCGGCGGCGCTCGGGGGTGACGCCGTCCAGATGGGCCTCGTCGTATTCACCGCGGCGGGCATGCTCCACCGCCCGGCCGGACACGTCGGTGCCGACGAGGGCGAGATCCCAGCTCTCATGGAAGACCGCCGACTCCAGGAAGACCATGGCGAGGCTGTACGGCTCCTGTCCCGTCGAGCATCCCGCGCTCCACACCTGCAGGCGGCGGACGCCGGACTTCTGCCGCACTCGCAAGCGCTCGGGCAGCGCCGTCTTGGCGAGGAACTCGAACTGTGCGGGGTTGCGGAAGAACGACGTCTCGTTGATGGAGACGTCGTCGACGAGGGCCTGCAGCTCGCCGCTGCCGGTCCCCGGCTTGGTCACCATGCGGTAGTACTCGTACAGGCTCCGCGCACCCGTCTTCACCATGCGGCGCTTCAGGCGGCCCTCGAGGAACGCTTCCCGCGACTGGCCGAAGCAGATCCCCGAGCGGCTGGCGAGGAGCTGCCGGAACAGATCGATCTCGGCCGTCCCGCGCGATGCCATCGACGAAGGCGGGGTCACGGGGCCAGGAGCTCGGCGGGGAGCGGCGGCAGCATCGCCGACGCATCGGCCAACACCTTGTCGAGATCGAGGACGAGCAGGAGCCGGTCCGGCAGGCGCGCGACGCCGCGGACGGCCCCGCTCGATCCTCCCGACGTCAGCTCGGGCGGCGGGCTGATCGCCTCGTCCGGGACGCGCAGGACCTCGGACGCATCGTCGACGAGAAGGCCGATGGGATGCTCGCGATCGTGCTCCACCACGAGGATGCGCCCATCCGGCGGCGTCGGCCCGGTACCGAGGCCGAGGCGCGGGGCGAGATCGAGGACCGGGAGGATGCGGCCGCGCAGGTTGATGATCCCGCGGACGAAGCGCCCCGTCTCGGGCACCGGTGTGATTTCGGGAACCATGACGATCTCACGCACGGTGGCGATGGGGAGCGCGAACGTGACCGATCCGCAGCGGAGCGAGACCATCTGCGGCAGTGAGGGCATACCGCTAGCGCGTACTTCAAGAGGTATGCCGGCGGCAGAGGCGGGCTAAACCCTTGATCGACCAGTGCTCTGCAACACGGACGCGGCCAAACTTGCCGGACATCGGCCAGTGTGGCCGTCCGCATATGGGCTAGACTTCGTGGGGGCCGCGGCCGGGCCGCTGCAGATGGTACGCCCGGATCTTGCGATACAGCGTCCGCACCGGCACGCCGAGGCGGCTCGCCGCGCGGGCGCGATGCCAGTTCTCCTCGTCGAGGACACGCTGGATCTGCTGGCGCTCGAGCTCCTTGAGCGGCGCGACGTCGGCACCGGCGGCGACGACGGACGAGTGCCCCGACGTCGGGGCGGCGATCTCCGGCGGCAGATGCGTGAGCAGCACCGCCGGTCCCTCCACGAGCAGGGCGAGCCGCTCGGTCAGGTTGCGGAGCTCGCGCACGTTCCCCGGCCAGCCGTAGCGCGCCATGGCATCGAAGGCGTCGGGTGAGAACTGCGTCGGACCGCGGCCGGCCTGCCGCGCGGCTGTCCGCAGGTAGTTGGTGGCGAGGGGCTCGATGTCCTCGGGACGCTCGCGCAGCGGCGGCACCAGCACCTCGACACCGGCCAGGCGATAGTAGAGATCCTGACGGAACCGCCCGGCGTCGATCTCCTTCGCCAGGTTGCGATTCGTGGCGGCGATGATGCGGATGTCCACGCGGATCTTCTGCCGGCCACCGACCCGATACAGCGAGCGATCCTCGGTGGTGCGCAGCAGCTTCGCCTGGAGGGCCGGCGGCATCTCCGCCACCTCGTCGAGGAAGAGCGTGCCGTTGTCCGCGGTCTCCACGAGGCCGGGCCGCGCGGAGACGGCGCCAGTGAACGCGCCCTTCTCGTGGCCGAAGAGCTCGGCCTCCAGCAGCGACTCCGACAGGGCCGCGCAGTTCACCTCCACGAACGGACCCTTCGCCCGCGGCGAGCGCTCGTGCAGCGCGTGCGCGAGGAGCTCCTTGCCGGTGCCGCTCTCGCCGGTGAGGAGCACGGACACGTTCGACGATGCGACGCGCTCCAGCACGCCCAGGATCTGCTGCATCTTCTCGTTGCGCGTGATGAACACCGGGCGCGCGCTCTGGTGCTCGATCCGCCGCGACATCAGCTCGATGTCGCGCACGCGCCGATGCGCCTCTCCTGCCTTGCGGACCAGGATCTCGAGAGTCTCGAGGTCCTGGCTCTTCGGCACGCAGTCGGACGCGCCGAGCTGCATCGCCTCGACGGCGGAACGGACGGTGATCCCGCCGCTCAGGACGATGATCTCCGGCCGGCCCTCCTGGGGCAGATGGCGGATGAACCCGATGCCGTCTAGACCCGGCCCGGGCATCACCATGTCGACGAGGGCCACGTCGAAGGCCTCGTCCTGGAGCCGCGCCAGGCCGGCCTCGGCACTGGATGCGATCTCCACCTGATAACCCGCTTGGCCCAGCCACTCCGCCACGAGCTGGGACCAGGCAGGCTCGTCGTCAACGACAAGGACTCGATAGGGCGTTCCTGTCATCGGGCGCTCCGCGTTGGTGCGCGCATAGTATATCGGTTCCATCAAATTCGACACGCAGCGCCCCCCTGCGGGCCGGGACCGGCCGCGCCGTTGCGGCACCCTCAGTACTTCTCCGTACTCACATCCAATCTGGGCGCGGACGGACTGGCCGCTGTGAGCCCGCGCACAATGGACGGACGAACGCGTTCTTTTTCTTAGCCGCCGGCGCGTTTCGAGGCGAGGCCGCGCCCGGCGAGAAACTGCTCGATGCGCGTGCGCTGATCGCCTTGCAGCTCGAGAGTGCCGTCTTTGAAGGTGCCGCCCGTGCTGCACGCGGCCTTCAGCGCCCGGGCGAGGGCGCTTCGCTCCTCTGCGGTTCCCGGCAGGCCGGTGACGACGGTGGCCACGCGGTTGGAGGCGCGGCGTTCGAGCCGCAGGCGGATGCCCGGCGAGGACGGCGGTGCCGCCGCTTCGGGGGTGGGCTCCTTCGGCTTCTCGCCGCCGGTGGAATAGACGAGGCGGCTCTCGTGGCGCCGGGACATGGCCTCTTTTCTAACACGCTTGACCGCCGGCGGCGGTGCCGTTATTATTTGGTTGGTTGACCAACTAACTATGGCACGCCCCACCAACACCGCCGCCCGCCGCCGCGAGATCGCCGCCGGCCTCCGGCGGGTGATGGCGCGCAAGGGGTACGAGGGGGCCTCGGTGGCGGACATCGCCGCCGCCGCCCGGCTCGCCCCCGGCCTCGTGCACTACCACTTCGACAGCAAGCTCGACATCCTGCTCGCCCTGCAGGACGAGCTCGCCCTGCAGCATCGCCAGCGCCTGGCGGAGGCGCTGGCCGCCGCCGGCGATTCCCCGCGGGCCCGCGCCTTCGCCTTCATCGATTTCCACCTGAGCACGCGCTCCGCCGATCCGGAGGCTCTCGCCTGCTGGATCACCCTGAGCGGCGAGGCGCTGCGGGAGCCGCGAGTGAAGCGTCGCCATCGCGAGGTGGTGGCGCGCTGGGTCGGCATGCTCGCCGAGATCCTGGCCGAGGGCGCGCGGCGCCGCGAGCTCCGCGCCGCCGATCCCGGCGCCGCCGCCTGCGCGATCGTCGCCGCCATCCAGGGGTATTTCGTGCTGGCCGCCGTCGATCGCACCCTCATCCCCCGCGGCTCCGCCGCCCCCGCCGTCCGCCACATGGCGGCGGGCCTGCTCGGCCCGGCGCGCCCGCACCGCCGCCGGGCCGCCCACTGAAGGAGGTCGCCATGCCTGCTGCCGTGTACGCCGGAAGCTTCGACCCGATCACGAACGGCCACCTGTCCATCCTCGACGAGGCCACGCGGCTGTTCGATCGCGTCTTCGTCCTGGTGGCGGTGAACCCGGCCAAGGCCGCGCTCTTCACCGAAGAGGAGCGGGTGGGCCTCGCCCGCGACGCGACCTCCGCCTACCCGAACGTGGCGTGCGCCAGCACCCACGGCCTCGTGGTGGAGTTCGCGAAGGCCCAGGGTGCGACGCACCTCGTGCGCGGCATCCGCGGATCGATCGACTCCGAGTACGAGATGGCCCTGGCGCAGGTGAACCGCGAGCTGGCGCCGGAGGTCTCGACGCTGTTCCTGCTCGCCCGCCCGGACGTGGCCGTGGTCAGCTCCAGCTTCCTCAAGGAGCTGGCCCGCTGCGGCGCCGACACCGGGCGCTACTGCCCGCCGAGCGTGGACCGCGCGCTGCGCGCGCGCATCGCGAGGAGCTGACGATGCCCTTCGAGGTGGTCGTCTTAGGCGTCGGCGATACGTTCACGCGGCGGCATCACACGACCGCCCTGCTGCTCTGCTGCGACGGCTTCTCGCTGGCCGTCGACTGCCCCGACCGTTACCGTTCGGTGCTGCGCGTCGTGTCGGAGCGCTGCGGCCGCGACCTCACCCTGGAATCGATCGACCACGCCCTCATCACCCACGTCCACGGCGACCACATGAACGGCCTCGAGGGCGTCGCCTGGTACAAGCATTTCGCGGAAGGCAAGCGCGTGCGTCTGCTGTGCTCGCCGGAGGTGCGGGCCACGATCTGGGACGAACGTCTGGCGGGCAGCATGAGCCGGTTGTGGAACGGGTCGGAGTTCCGCACCCTCGGGTTCGACGACTATTTCGATCACGTGCCGCTCGGGTGGGAGGGCGAAACGGCGGCGGGCCCGTTTCGAATCCGGACGTACCGCACGAAGCATCACGTCCCCACGTCGGCGATCCTGGTGGAGGCGGGCGGCAGGCGCTTCGGCTACTCGGCGGACACCGCGTTCGATCCCGACCTCATCGCGTTCCTTGCCCCCGCCGACGTGATCGTCCACGAGACGAACCTCGGCCCCGCCCACACGCCGTACGATGCGCTGGCCGCGCTACCGGCGGACCTCCGGCAGCGCATGCATCTCATCCACTATCCCGACGAGATGGAGGGGATGCCCACCGCGATCCCGCTCCTCGACGAGGGCGACGTCCTCGGCGTGGGGGCCTGACGAATCACCTGAAACCATTGTGCACGTTGAATTAACGAGCGGGCCGTGTCTTTAGACAAATATGCTAGACTGATGACCATGACGTCAGGATTGTCATCGAAGGTGACAATCATGCCCCCGCGGCCTTCCGGGACCTCGCCGGCATCCGACAAAGGCACCGCTGTCTCGAAGCTCCGGCCCCTCACGATTCTCATCGTCGATGACGTCGTCGAGACGTGCCGCATGTACTCCGGCTACTTCGAGTTCGTGGGCGCGAAGGCGATCGTGGCGAGGGACGGCGTCGAGGCCCTGCAGGCGATCTATCAGTACCAGCCGGACGCGATGCTGCTCGATCTCGCGATGCCCCGCATGACGGGCTGGGAAACCCTCGAGAGCCTGCGGCGCGATGCCGCACGGCGCGATCTGCCGATCATCGTCCTCACCGGCCAGATCTCACCGGGCGCCCAAGAGCGCGCGCTGGCCGCCGGTGCCGACCTGTTCCTGACGAAGCCGTGCCTGCCCCACGTGGTGTTCAGCTTCATCGTGCAGCTCCTGCGCACCGGTGGGCCCGGCCCCATGCCTCGCGGCGCCTAGCGACAGCGGTCCTTCAGGAGCTGCTCGATGCGCCGCCGCGCCTCGTCGGGCAGACAGGGGCGCGGCTGCTCGCGGCACATCCGCTGCAGGTCCTTGAGGTCGCGCTCGAGGTCTGCACACGGAGGACAGCGCTCGAGATGCCGCGCGATCTCCGTACAGAGATCATCAGGGAGCGCGCCGTCGGCGTACTCCGCGAAACGCTGGAGGAGCTCGTTGCACTTCATGAGGACGCCGCCTCGCGGAAATGGGGCCCGAGGGCGGCCCGCAGCTTGAGCCTCGCGCGATGCAGGTAGACGCGCACGGTGGCCGGGGGCAGGTTCAAGATCTCGGCCACCTCGTCGGTCGGCCGCTGCTCCACCTCGCGGAGCTCGAAGGCCGCGCGCTGGACGGCGGGCGGCGTGGAAAGCGCCTGCTCCAGCGCCTCGGTGGATTCGCGATCGAACAAGATCTCGTCCGGAGGCCGCGACCAGGCCGAGCCTCGGCCCGGCGCCTCGTCGGGCCGACCCGCCTCGGCGTCCTCGTCGGAGAGAGGCTCCTCGCGGCTGCGCTTGCGCAGAAGGTCGATGGCCTTGCGGAACACGATGCGATACAGCCAGGTCGACAACGCCGAGTCGCCACGGAAGTCGTCGATCTTCTCGATGGCCGCGGCAAAACCGTCGTGCACGGCGTCCGCCGCCATGTCGGGATTGCGCGTCACCCTCAAGGCGAGCCCGTACAGGCGATCACCCTCCTCGCGCAGCGCCGCCTCCAGCGCCTGACGCGCCGGAGACGGGGCCTCGGTCACGAAACCTGCGCGCGTTCAGCCCCCGCGTGCTGGGCGAGCAGCCGGGCGAGCTCGGCCTTCGGCCGCGCCCCCACGTACTGCTCCACGACCTTGCCCTCGCGGAAGAGGAGGAGCGTCGGGATCGACTGGACGCCGTAACGCCCCGCGATCTCGGAGTTCTCGTCGACGTTCACCTTGGCGACGGTCACCCGGCCGGCGTACTCCTCGGCCAGCTCCTCGAGGGCAGGGGCGATCATGCGGCACGGGGCGCACCACGGCGCCCAGAAGTCCACCAGCACCGGCTGCGCCGCGTGCAGGACGTCGTCTTCCCAGGTCTGTGTGCCGGTCGTCTTCGTGTGCTTGGTCATGTCTTCCCCTTCGTCAGCATTGGACGCGTGGCCGGCCGGTTGCGTTACAGGGGAGTTTGCCACGGGTCGCTGCTAGGATAAGTCCGTGATTCGCTGGGGTCTCATCGGGGTCGGGGACATTGCCGAGAAGCGGGTGGCGGGGGCGCTCAAGGACAGCCCGGGCAGCTCTCTGGTGGCCGTGGCCAGTGCCCGGCCGGAGCGTGCCGCCGCCTTTGCCGCGAAACATGGAATCCCACGCCACTACGGTGACTGGCGGGAGATGCTGCGCGACAAGGAGCTGGACGCGATCTACGTCGCGACGCCGGTCCGCCTCCATCCCGAGCAGACGATCGCCGCCGCGGAGGCCGGCAAACACGTCCTGTGCGAAAAACCGATGGCGCTCGATGCCGCGGAGTGCGCGCGCATGATCGCCGCCGCGCGGCGGCACGGTGTTCGGCTGGGTGTCGCGTACTATCGCCACCTTTACCCCGTGGTGCGGCGGATGAAGCAGATCCTCGCCGCCGGCACCATCGGCCGGCCGGTCCTGGCCCAGGCCCACGCCTTCGAGCGCTTCGACGTCTCGGCCGATCACCCGCGGGCATGGTTCCTCCGCAAGGCCGACGCCGGCGGCGGGCCGATGTTCGACTTCGGCTGCCATCGCATCGAGGTCCTCCTCGACCTGCTCGGCCCGATCGCCCGCGTCGACGGCGGGTCGACCAACGTGCGCTTCACCGAGCGCGACGTCGAGGACACCTGCGTCGCCCACTTCGTCTTCGCGAGCGGCGCGCAGGCGGTGCTCGCGGTTTCCCATGCCGCCGGCCAGCCGCGCGACTCGTTCGACATCATCGGCACCGAGGGCTCCGTACACGTGCCGGTGTTGAACCTCGGCCGCATGCGCCTCGTCACCGCCGACGGCGAGGTCGAAGAGAACCATCTTCCACACCCGAACCTGCACCTGCCCCTGGTACAGGACTTCGTCGAGGCGGTCGGCGCCAAACGCGAGCCCGTCGTCACCGGCGAGATGGGCCAGGCCGTGGCCCACGCCCTCGACGCCATCTACGCCAGCCCGCGCGCATGAGCCTCTCCGATAACGGCCGGCGGCTCTCGGCACACACGGGCATCGGCGAGCTGATGCGCGATCTCGGTGACGCGTTGGCGGTGGTTGGCTCCGGCGCTCCCGTGATGATGGGCGGCGGCAATCCCGCGCACGTGCCGGCGGCGGAGGC
>Ga0114129_10001055_pt1 | contig 36130 bp, 32 predicted proteins | sample RhiMetdeltSRZDD1_FD_80071 | JGI IMG/M metagenome (GOLD analysis project Ga0114129, IMG submission 80071) | Populus rhizosphere microbial communities from Tennessee, USA - Rhizosphere MetaG P. deltoides SRZDD1 (version 2) (version 2) | ecosystem: Host-associated > Plants > Roots > Rhizosphere >...
CACGGCAACTTCGTCCCGCAGGAGAGCGGGTGTCATCAGTTCAACGAGTGGGTCCTGGAGAGCCTGGGCGAACTGGAGGGTCCCCCGCGGGCTGGCGCTGGCAATGGCGGCGGTATGACCGGCATGGCCTAGCCCGGCGCGCGAAGACGCCACCACCGGGCGCTCGGGTCTCGTCCCCCGTCACACCAGGTCGCGCCGGATCGGCACGTCCAGGTGGCGGCTGAAGATTTTCTGGTCGCCCTCCCACGCGTCGAGGTCGGCCGAGAGCAGCCAGGTCTTCCGGGTCGCCCGCAGCGTGCAGCGGCCGTGCACCCGGGTGCGCCAGTCGCCCTTCGCGTAGGTGAAGATGCTGCCCATCTCGGTCTCGGCGCTCAGGGGATCCCCGTCGGCGATGGTGAGGCGCTCTGTCACCCACCGACCGATCTCGACGCCGGTGTCGGCAATCACGGCGCGCCCTTCGTTCTCCTCGGCCCGGACGGTCACCGCTCCCCGGCCCACGTCGCGCTCGATGATGCGAGAGGAGGAGGGCGGCTCGACCACGGTCTTGGCCATCGGGGGGCCCTGCTCCGGCATCTTGAACCCGACCTTCGCGTCCATGGGCCGCCGCGCGCGAACGGGGAGATCCAAGGCGCTCACGCCGGTCGTGAGCCGCAGGGTCACCGGCTCCGGCGCGGGCCAGACCATCGGCCAGTAGGTCGTCGAGATGGCCGTGCGCAGGCGGTGCCCGGCCTTGAACGAGTACGCGATGTCGTTGAGCGGGACCCGGACCGTGACGCGCTTCCCCACGGGCATCGGCTGCGGGAACTCGTGCGAGTTCCGGTGGGTGAGGTTGAGGACGCCGAACGTGACCCGTGAGACGCGGCCATCGGCGAAGACGTCGTTGAGCCGGACCGCGACGAATGCCACCGGCTTGTCCACCGCGAGGGCGAGCGTGACCGCCGGCTGGCCCAGGATCTCGAGCGGGCGCCGGAGCGGCTCCGTCTCGAACACCAGGCTGCGCACGTCGTCCTCCCGCTGGTCGGTCGGGCACTGCGGGCCGTAGCCGCCGATGCCATGCGGACACCACTCGCCGCCGGCGATCCCGATCGTCTGCTCGGAGCGGTGGGTGAGCGTCACGGCGCGGCCCGACCGTCCCCCCAGCGCCCCGCCGGGGTTCAGGTGGAGCCGTTGCGGCCTCGTCCTACGCGGGGGCCAGACCGGCTCGGCGACCCACCGGCCGGGGCAGACCGGGTAGTCGCCCGTCGGCGGCACCTCCTCCTGCATGAAGGCGCGCAGCATGGGCTCCCGCATGATCCCCGTGTCCTTGCCCCCGAGCCAATAGTCGAACCAGCGGAGGCACTCCTGCAGGTAGCCGATCGCCGGCCCCGGGACGGCCTGGTGGCCGTACTTGTGCCCCCAGGCGCCGATCAGCCCGAGCCGCGGCACGGAGAGGTTCGCGAGGAGCCGCGGGATGGCGTTCGAGTAGCCGTCCATCCAGCCGCCGGTGGCGAACACCGGGCACTGGATCGCGGCGTAGTCCTCGTTGACCGAGCCGTGCTTCCAGTAGCGGTCGCGGCGCTGGTGCGTGAGCCACAGGGCGAGCGGCATCGCGAGCTGTTCCAGACGCTCCTGCCATTTCCGGCGCCAGTCGGCGCCGGAGATCTCCGGGTCCGGCGGCCGGTGGAGACGCGTGAAGAACGACGAGCCCCAGTCGAGGGTGTCGTTGAGGAGACAGCCCCCCATGTAGTGCATGTCGTCCGTGTAGCGGTCGTCGGTCGAGCAGTTGGTGATGATCGCGGCGAGGGCGGGCGGGCGCAGGGCCGCGATCTGGAGCGCGTTGAACCCGCCCCAGGAGCTGCCGATCATGCCGACCTTGCCGGTGCACCAGGGCTGGGCCGCGATCCACCCGATCAGCTCCTTGCCGTCCGCGAGCTCCTGGGGCGCGTACTCGTCGTCCATCAGCCCATCGGAATCGCCGGAGCCGCGCATGTCGACGCGGAGGCACGCGTACCCGTGGCCGGAGAAGTAGCGGTGCATCGGGTCGTCGCCGGCGCGCGTCGAATCCCGCTTGCGGTACGGCAAGTAGGTGAGGATCGCCGGCACGGGGCGCGTTTCTACCCCCTCCGGGAGCCACAGGCGCGCCGCCATGCGCTGGCCGGTGTTGCCGGCGGGGATCCAGAGGTTCTCGATCTCCCGCACCTGTACGGGAAGCTGCTCGATAATCCGCATGACCGCGGCTCCTGGGGTCCCGCTACACGGCCCGGTCGCGTGGGGGACGCCGGGCGCCCTTGACCACCACGTTCATGGCCATGATGTGCTCGGGACCGGTGGCACAGCAGCCCCCGACGATCTGGGCGCCCATCGCGATCCACTCCTGGGCGAACTCCGCCAGCCGCGAGGGACTGTGCGCCTGGGCCGAGATGATGTCGGGCCCGAGGTGGACGCGCCCACCGACGGGCGCCATCGGGTTGTAGCCGACGTTCGGATAGGCGCCGATGGGCCCCTCGAAGGCCTGGCGGAGACGCGGCAACGTGACGCTGACGGCCTCCGGACGGCTGCACATGAGCAGGACGGCCTCGATGGGGTGGCCGCGCAGGGCCCGCGCCAGATCCTCCATGGTCTCGCCGTTCTTCGTGACGCCGTCCGTGGTTACCCAGGGTACCCCCAGCCACACCGGGCGGCCCGCCACGGCGCAGGCGTCCACCGCGGCCACGCAGTCCGCGATGAAGTTGACGAACTCGGGCAGCATCACGTCCACCCCGGTCTCCGCCAGGACCCTCGAGTGCTCGGCGAACTCCTGACGGTACTCCGCCTCGCCCATGATCTCGACGTCGGTCCCCACGCGGTCGTAGAGCATGCCGAGCCCCGGCGCCGCCATGCCGCCGGCCACGTACGCCTCGGGGTTGATGGCGTTCCGAGCCTTGACCGCGAGCCGGCCCCCGGCCTCGGCATACTCCTTCCAGCGGTCGCCGAGGCCGACGGGGGCCAGCCGGGTGCGGGTGGTCCGGAAGTTGTTGCTGATGATGACATCGGCCCCCACGCGCAGGTAGTCCTGGTGGACCTGCTGCACCACGTCGGCCGCGTCCAGGTTGGCGGTCGCCGACCAGGGCCCCAGCTTGTCGCCTCGTGAGCCGAGCAGCACTTCGACTCCCCGGCGCTGGAGCTCCGAGCCGGTGCCCCCGTCCATCAAGAGCACCTCGCCGGCTTGCAGCCTCTCCGTCACGCTTCGTGTCGGCATCGCGTCCCCTCCTCAGCCCGCTCTGGCGTCGTCCCGCCCAAGCGGGAGGTATTCGTTGGTGAGCACCCGTCCGGGCCCGCGCTGCCGCGCCTCCAGGCGCCCGCGGGCGGAGCGGCCTCCAGACGGGGTCGAGCCGATGGATCGCCCGCGTGAGTATGGGTCCCGGGTCACCGGGCCGCATTATACCGGCCTGGCTTGTCCGGGACGTGGCAGCGAGAGTATGGTCGGGAACGCGAGACGTCGTCGTGACACGCTACGTGGCTCACCGCCTAGCCTTAGCGACGGCCATTGTGGGCGTCGCCATGGCGATCCTATTCTCCGCCGTCCACCTCGTCCCGGGCGACCCGGCGAGCGTGGCGCTCGGGCCGCGGGCGACGCCGGAGATGCGGGAAGAATTTCGTGTTCGCATGGGCCTCGACCGGCCAGTGCCCGTGCAGTTCGTGCGGTTCGTCGGGAACGTCCTCCGCGGGGACCTGGGCACGGATATCTGGTCGCGGCAGAGCGTGGCGAGCCTGGTGTGGCGGGCGCTCCCGTCCACCGTGGCGCTCACGGTGCTCGGGCTCGGCTGGGCCGTCCTCGTCGGGATCCCGCTCGGGTGCTTCTCGGCCGCGCGCCGCGGCAGTTGGCTCGACCGGGCCACCGGTGTCCTGTCGGTCAGCGCGATCGCCCTGCCGTCGTTCATCGTCGCCATCTATTCGCTGCTCGTCTTCGCGGTGTGGCTCAAGTGGTTCCCGGCGATCGGCGCGGGCCGCCCGGGCGACCTCGCCGACCAGCTCTGGCATCTCGTGTTGCCCTCGTTGGCGATCGGGCTCGGCTGGGTGGGCTTCCTCGCCCGACTGGTGCGCGCGTCCATGCTCGAAGTCCTTGGGGAGAACCACATTCGGGCCGCGCGCGCCCTCGGGCTCCCCGAGCGACGCATCGTGTACCGCTATGCGCTGCGCCTCGCGATCCTGCCGACGGTGGCGCTGCTCGGGGTCGGGATCGGGCGACTACTCTCGGGGGCGGTGTTCGCGGAGATTGTCTTCGCGCGCCCGGGTCTCGGACGGCTCGTCTACGATGGCGTGATCAGCCGAAACTACCCGGTGGTGATGGGCGCCGTGCTGGTCACGACCGCGCTCTTCGTGCTCTCGACGCTCGCGGCCGACCTGGCGGTCGCGGCGCTGGACCCCCGGATCCGCGAGCGGCTCTGACGTGGCGTAACGCCACGAAGAAACGGGGCCGAGACCGCCGCCCGGCGCCGACGCCGAGCCGTTCAGCGCTCGTGGCGGAGGGTGGGGTCGAAGACGTCTCGAAGGGCCTCGCCCAGGAACGTGAACCCGAGCGTCGTCACCACGAGCGGCAGTCCTCCGGCGAGGACGGGCCAGGGCGTGTCGCGAATGAACGTGTAGCCGTCGTTCAGGATCGAGCCCCAGCTCGGCGTCGGCGGCCGGATCCCCACCCCCAGGAACGAGAGCCCGGCCTCGATCGTCACCACGACCGGGATCTCCATGCTGGCCAGGATGAGCACGGGCCCCAGCACGTTCGGGAGGATGTGCCGCCCCAGCACTCGGCCGAGGCGCGCCCCCAGGGCGCGCTCGGCGAGGACGAAGTCGTAGGTCTTGAGCGATTGGGTCTGGGTCCGGACGACTCGGCCGTAGACCGGGAAGGACGTGATCACGACGATCACCACGATCGTGAGGATGCTCGGCCCCAGTAGCGTGACGAGCGCCAGGGCGAACATGATGGTCGGGAACGAGCGCACTGCGTCGAAGGCCAGCACGAGCGCGTTGTCGAGCCAGTGAGGCCCGTAGCCCGCGAGCATACCGAGGACGAGGCCGACGGCGAGCGCCAACCCCACCGAGACACCCGAGACCTGGAGGGCGACCTGCCCGCCGTGGAGCACGCGCGCGAACAGGTCGCGCCCGAGATGGTCAGTCCCGAGGGGGTGCGCCCAGCTCGGCCCCAGCTGCCGGGCCGGCAGGTCGAGCGCCGTAGGGTCCGCCCGGCTCAGCGGCCCGGCCAGCACCGCGCCGGCGACGACGAGCGTGACCAGGGCCACACCCAAGGCGCCGAGGGGATCCCGGAGGAGCCGGCGGAGTGCCGGACCACCCCGGGGCGGCCGGGGCCCTGCCGGCATCGTCCCTCAGGCGAGCTGGAACCTTCGGAGCACCATCCGGTTCCCGTCGGGCGTGAAAGCCGGCTTGAGGTGGTTCCGGTAGAGGAGCGCGTTGATCCCGTGAGTCAGGAACACGTAGGCCCCCGACTGCTCCATGAGGTCCTGCATCCGGACGTACATCGCGTGCCGCTTGGCCGGATCCACCTCGGCCAGCGCCTTCTCGTGGAGCTGGTCGAACTCCGGGTTGCTGATGCGCTCCCAGTTCCACTCGCCGATCTGGGCCGAGGTGAACCATACCGTGGCCCAGCTCGGATCCGGCTGCATCGAGAAGCGCGCGATGTGCATCTGCATCTTCTTCCAGCCACCCGCCTTGTCGGAGGCCATCGCCTTCTGCACCCCGCTGTCGAACGGCACCACCTCCGCCTGGATCCCGACCTTGGCCAGGCTGGCCGCGATGACCTGCGCGGCGTTGACGAACTCCGGCGTGTTGCGGGCCCCGATCTCGGTCTTGAACCCCCGTGGGTGGCCGGCCTCGGCCAGGAGCTTCCGCGCCGCCTCGAGGTCCGGCCCGGCGATCAGGTTGCGCTCCCGGTGGCCGACCAGGCCGGGGGCGATGATGCCATTGGATCGCGTCGCCACGCCAAAGAACGCACCGTCGAGGACCGATTTGACGTCGACGGCGAGCTGGACGGCCTTGCGCACCCGGATGTCCGAGAAGATCCCCTCCTCACTCTGCATGCCGAGCCACCAGTACGTGAGGCCCGGCCTCGCCACCAGCGTAGCATTGGCCGGCATCTTGCCCCGGAGCCGCGGCACCGAGGTCATCGGCACGTGAGTCACGTCGACCTGGCCCGCCTCGAACGCGATCTCGGCCGCGTTGGTGTCGACGATGGCGAGGGCCTGGATCTCGTCGAAGGGCGGCGGCGCGCCGGTCCACTGGGGGTTCCGCTCGAGCGTGACGGACAGCCGCGGCTCCCACTTCCGGATCCGGTACGGCCCGCAGGTCGCGCCGGGATCCAGCGTGAAGCGCTGGCCGTCCATGCGCTCGACGGCCTTCTTGCAGACGAGCGCCGAGGAGGTCGTCGGCAGCGTCGTCGTCCAGAGCGGGATGAACGGCTCCTTGAGCGTGATCACGCCGCTGTGCGTGCCCGTGACCTGGACGCGGTCGAGCTTCGCCCAGTCCCCGCGGTACGGAGACTTGGTGGCCGGGTTGGCGATCCGCTCGTACGAGAACTTGACGTCCTCGGCGGTGACCTCGCCGAAGCCCCCGGTCCAGCCGATGCCGGGGCGGAGCTGGAACCGGATGTGGGTCGGATCCACCTGCTCGATCGACAGGGCGGCGTCCCGCTCCCAGCCCCAGGTCTCACCGAGCTTGAGGCCGACGAGCCCGAGGAGGATTGCGTCGATGATGTCCCCCTCGGGCGCGGACAGCCGGAAGGCCGGGTCCAGCGTCTCGAGGTTGACGTAGGAGCGGACCTTGAGGACCTTGGGATCGGCGGCCCGGGCCGGCCGCCCGTGGGACGCGGCGAGGGTCAACCCGGTGGCGGCCGTCCCGGTCAGGAACGTTCGACGAGAAACGCGCGCGTGTGCCATCTCCACCTCCTATGGACCGTCCGTGTACCATGCTGAAGTTGCCTTGACAAGGTCGGACCCCGCCGGCTCCGATGGGCGGCGCGCCGTCTCGTTACGCACGGCGCAGGGATGTCGTCCCTTCCTGCCCTGAGCGGGCTCACAGAGGTCTCCGTCTCGCGCGGTGCCGGCCCTCAGGTGCGGCGAAGCCGGTTGCCGAGCAGGTTGATCCCGAGCGTGCCGACGACGATGGCGAGCCCCGGGAACGTCGCGATCCACCAGGACGTCGTCAGGTAGTTACGGCCGTCGGCGAGCATGTTGCCCCAGCTCGGCGTGGTCGGCGGCACCGACAGCCCGAGGAACCCCACCCCCGCCTCGTAGAGGATCATGGCTGCCATCTCGAATGCCGAGACCACCATCAGGACCCCTGCCATGTTCGGGAGCACGTGGCGGAGGAGGATGCGACCGTGGGACGCGCCGGTGGCGATCGCCGACTCGACGAATGGCGCCGCGCGGAGCCGGAGGGTCTCCCCGCGCGCCATCCGCGCGAAGAGCGGGAAGTCCGCGATCCCGAACACGAGCACGACATTCCGCAAGCTCGGTCCGAGCACCCCGACAATCGCCACGACGAAGAGGAGATACGGGAGCGAGAGCTGCACGTCACAGAGCCGCATGGCCATGTCGTCCACCCATCCACGGGCGTAGCCGGCGAGGAGCCCCACCAGGAGCCCGAGCGTGAGGGCGAGCGCCACGCCGCCGACCCCAACCACGAGCGACACGCGGGTGCCGTAGAGGATTCGGCTGAGCACGTCCCGTCCGAGGTGGTCCGTACCCAAAGGATTCTCCCAGCTGCCGCCTTCCAGCCAAGCGGGCGGCTGCTGGCTCCGCGCCAGGTCCTGCAACGTTGGCGGATACGGGGAGAGGACCGGCGCCAGCACGGCCGCGAGGAGGACGAGCAGGACGAGCGCGGCACCCACCGAGGCCCATGGCCGGCCGCGCCAGCTCACCGGAGCCGGACCTGGGGGTTCACGAGACCGTACACGAGATCGGTGGCGAGGTTGACGAGGATGACCACCAGCGACGCGAAGAAGGCCACGGCCTGGACCAGCGGGAAGTCACGCTGGAAGATGGCCTGGGCCGCGAGCCGCCCGATGCCCGGATACGAAAACACGCTCTCGATGAGCACCGCGCCGCCCAGCATGTAGCCGAAGTTCACGCCGATCAGCGTGATCAGCGGGATGGCGGCGTTCTTCAGGGCGTGCCGGTACCGGACGGCGCGCGGGGCCAGCCCCTTCGCCCACGCGGTGCGGATGTAGTCCTGGCCCAGCGTGTCGAGCATCACTGAGCGCGCCAGCTGGGTCAGCCGCCCGAGCGTGCCCATGCCGAGCGTGACCATCGGCATGACGAGCGAGTTCCAGCCCGATCGACCGGCCACCGGAAGGAGGTTCAGCTGGACGGATAGGACGATGATCAGGATGAGCCCGACCCAGTAGGCGGGCAGCGCTTGGCCGAGGAGCGCCACGCCCTGGGCGAACGCGTCCCACACGGAGCCGGGCCGGGTCGCCCCCAGGATCCCGAGGGGGATGCCGACCAGGATCGCAAAGCCCATCGCGGCGACGGCGAGCTCCAGCGTGGCGGGCAAGCGCTCCATGATGAGCGACCACGCGGAGGTTCGATACTGGAGGGACTTGCCGAAGTCGCCGACGAGCGCGCGCCGGACGAAGTCCGCGAACTGCACGGCGAGCGGGCGGTCGAACCCCATCGCCTTCCGGAACTGCTCGACGTCCGCCTTGCTCGCGTCCTGCGGCAGCATCACGACCGACGGATCGCCGGTCAGTCGCACCATGAAGAAGACGAGGGCGAGGACGCAGGCCGTCGCCAGCAAGGATTGCGCGGCACGCGTGAGAAGGTAGGTCGTCATCAGGCTACCGGTCGGCTGGCGGTGGGGGAAGGGCCGGTCCGCCGCGGCCTGACGAGATCACGGGTTCGTCAACGACCGATGGTGGCGCCTGCCCGGGCATGAGGAGGACGGGCGGACCGGTCGGTGAGACCGGCCCGCCGGGTCCGTGGAAGCTACTCGACGCTCACGTCGAAGGTGACGTGGCTCATTTCCTCGGTCGGCCGCGTCACATAGCCCTGGACGCGCTTCCGCACGCCTTCGAAGTTCTTCACCTGCCAGAGGAAGAGGAACGGTGGGTCCGCCTGCATCTCGCGCGCGAGCTTCGCGTAGAGCCGCTTCCGCTGCTCCTGGTTCACCGTGCTCGCGGCCTGGTCCATCAGCTCCGTGAACTCCTTTTTCTCGAACGCCGTCCAGTTCGAGGCGGGGTGGGCGACCCCCCGGAGCTGGCTCGCCGGGTCCTGGTAGCGGTCCCCCACGCCGTCGAAAAAGAGCGGCGGGAGCTGCTTCTTCGCCTCCAGGTCCCAGAATCGGTTGGACTCCATGATCTGGAGATCGATCTCGATGCCGATCTTGGCGAGGGAGCCGGCGATCGCCTGGCACGCCTCCTTGTCGTTGGCGTAGGCGCCGCTCGGGCACGCCATCCCGACCTTGAAGCCGTTGGGGACGCCCGCCTCGGCGAGAAGCTGCTTGGCCTTCGCCACGTCGTACGCCATCGGCGGGAGCGTCGGATCGTTCCCGAACTGGACGTTGCCGATCAGGCTGTTCACCCGCTGGGCCTGGCCGCTGAACACGCTCCGGATGATCGCCTGGAGGTCCGTCCCGTGATTGATGGCCTGGCGGACGCGCGCGTCCATGATCGGCGTGCCCTTGCCGGTCGTCATGTTGTTGAACGCGATGTAGTAGGTCCGCGTGGACGTCGCGGACGAGATGCGGAAATTGGGATCTTTCTCGAGCGCCGGCACCTGGTTGGGCGGGATCCGGAGCGCGATGTCGACCTGCCCCGTCTGGAGCGCGGCCACGCGCGCGGCGGCCTCGGGAATGGCGCGCCAGACCAGGGTCTCGACCTTCGGCACGTCCGGCAGGTAGTAGTTGGGGTTCGCCTTGAAGGTGATGTGCTCGCCCTTCACCCACGAGGACAGGATGTACGGCCCGGTGCCGATCGGCTTGAGCGAGGCCGCCTCGTCGCCGCCGTCCGCCGTCGCCTTTGGCGGGAAGATCGCCGCGCTCACATTGGCCATCTTCTTCAGGAAGATCGGATCCGGCTTCTCGGTGACGATCTTGATGGTGTAGTCATCGATATGCTCGATCCGGGCGACCCCCGCGAACGGCTCCTTGTTGGCCCGCTGCTTCTCCTGGCTCCGCTTCCAGCTGTACTCGACGGCCTTGCCGGTGAACGGCTCCCCGTTGTGGAACTTGACGTTCTTCCGGAGCTTGAAGATGTACGTCGTGTTGTCGACGACCTCCCACGATTCGGCGAGGCGAGGCTTGATGTTCCCCTGGGCGTCGAGGCGAAGGAGCGGCTCCATCGCCGAGAAGGCGACGTTCAGGCTGTTGACCTCGGGGCCCATCTGGGGATCGAGCGTGTTGATGTCCGTTGGGATGCCGATGGTGAGCGTCCCCTTGGGGGCTGCTGTCCCCTCGTCCCCGATACCGAGCCCGAGCGCGAGTAGCGCGACCAGTCCGACCAGGAATCGCTTCATGACTCTCTCCTTCTTGGGCACCGTTGGCCGCCGGCCGCAGCGCGGCGACATGGTCTGGGATCGTGGCCTAGCCGCCGATGATCGTGGCCCTCGCCGGGCGCCACCGCCGGCCTGGCCCCTACGGTGCGCCGAGACGGCGAGCGTAGTCAAGACCGGTAGACCGGGCTTGACGCACCGTCCGAAAGCGTGCTGAGTTCCAGACGGAACGGTGGGGTCGCCGTGGTCGAACGTCGACCCGCCACGGGCGACGAGCGGATCAGCCGAGCTGTGCTGTGCCTCATGCCTACGGGGGAAGCGATGACATCAGCCGACACCTCTGCGCCGGATCCCCGCCACGAGTTCGAGCCCAGTCCGCGCTGGGTCCGGGTCCGCTTCGCCGGCCAGATCGTGGCCGACAGCAAACGCGTCATGCTCCTCCGCGAGCCCGGTCGGCTGCCGGTCTACTACTTCCCGTGGGAGGACGTGCGACCCGAGGTCCTCGTCCCCGCCAGTCACGTCACCTCGTGCTCCGACCGGGGGACGGCCGTCTGCTGGACGGTACGGGTAGGGGACCAGGCCGCCGAGCACGCCGCGTGGAGCTATCCAGATCCGTCGCCGCCGCAGCTGCGCCTGGGAGGCTACGTGGCATTCGAGTGGGCGAAGATGGACGCCTGGTTCGAGGAGGACGACGAGGTGTACGTGCATGCGCGCGACCCGTACAAACGGATCGACGTCCTCCACAGCTCCCGGCACGTGCGGGTCGTCGTCGCGGGTGAGCTCGTGGCCGAGTCCCGGCGGCCGACGCTCCTGTTCGAGACCGGGCTGCCGACGCGCTACTACCTCCCCAAGGCCGACGTGCGGATGGATCTCCTCGTCCCCACCACGACCGAGACGCGCTGCCCATACAAGGGCGTGGCCAGCTACTACTCGGTCCGAACCGGGGAGACGGTAGTCGAGGACGTGGCCTGGTACTACCGCCATCCGATCCCGGAGTGCGGCAAGATCGAGAACCTCGTCTGCTTCTTCAACGAGCGCGTCGACGCGCTCTACGTCGACGGCGCGCTCCAGCCCCGGCCGCGGTGGTCGGTCGCGGACGAGGGCGCCCCGGCGCAAGGCGCCTCGGCCAGGCCGGCGAGAGAATAGGGGTCGTCTCCGACGCCCGACGAGGACCGGCGGGACGGCCCGTGCAAGGACCCGTGCAAGGAATGGTTGCGCCAACTCAGCGTTTCACGTAGTGCCCCACACCGCCCGCGCCGTTTCGCACATCACCCGGAGCTTGCGCTTTTCATCGTCCAGCGAGATCGCATTGCCCCCGACCGACGTCGCGAAACCGCACTGCGGGCTGATGGCGAGACGCTCCAGCGGCACGAAGCGTGCTGCCTCCCCGATGCGTTGGATCAGGAACTCCCGGCTCTCGGCGCGCGGGGTCTTGGTCGTTACCAGGCCCAACACCACGATCTTGTCGGTCGGCACCGCGGTTAGCGGATCGAACGCCCCGGAACGCTCGTCGTCGTACTCCAGCAGCAACCGTTGCGCGCGGATGCTCTGGAAGATTGGCGTGGCGATCAGGTCGTAGCCACCCTCCACCAGCCAGCGGCTGTGCTGGTTGCCTCGGCACAGGTGGAAGCCGAACGTAACGTGCGGGAAGCTGCCGATCACGGCGTTGTCCATGTCGATCCCGTGGTGCAGCCAATGATCCAGGTTCCACCCCTGGCTTTCGTAGAAGGCGCGGGTCTTCGGGTCGATCAGCAGCGGGTAGTGCGGCGCGTCGAGCTGAATGTAGGTCGCGCCCAGGCGGACGAGCTCGGCCACCTCGTCGCGCAGGATGTCCACCACGTCCGCGAGAAAGCTGTCCAGGGTGGGGTACGCGGCTTTCGACTTGGCGGGCGACCACAGGTTGGCGTACAAGCTCGGACTGGTCAGGGTGATCTTGGGAATACGTGAGGTGCGGCGGCGGAGATAGACGAACTCCTCGGCGGAGAGAGGCCGCGTGCGGCGGAGCTTGCTGACCACGCCCAAGTCTTTGGGCCGCGCCAGGCTGCGGGCACCAAGCCCTTGATCGCCTTTCCAGTCGCCCCAGAGAAACGCGTCGATCGTCCACTCCCCTATGCCCTCCACGGATTCCAGCAGCTGGCTTTGAAACGAGAGCCGCCGCTGTTCACCATCGGTGACGACAGCCAGCCCGGCCTCTTCCTGAAGCCGGATGGCTTCATCCACCGCCCAATCTTCAACGCGCTTGAACTCCGCCGGCGTGAGGCGTCCGGCGGCGTAGTCGTCACGCGCTCCCAACAGTTCCGGCGGGCGGAGTAGACTACCGACGACGTCGGTGCGGGCGGTGATCATGGGCGACCCTCCACAGGATGAAACGTCGTGACCATAGGCGCCTGCGCCTTCAGCGAGCCTCCAGGTCAGCCTGCATCACCTGGACGAACGGGCGGCCCCGGGACCTGCTCGCCGATCCCGGTGCGCGTTGGTGCGGGGGGCTCACACACCCCAGGAGTGGGCGCGTCGGACCGCTGCGCATCTCGGCAGAGCCCTGGTGGACTCTGCCTCCTGGAGTCCAGCCGCGCCTTGACACCGCCCGCGCCGGTCGCGCACCATCGGGGCGGCTCGGGCTTCTAGCCTACCGTCCGGAGCGCTTCGCAGGCCAGGCGAACAACGGCGCCATCCGCGCCAGCCCGCGGCACGGTCGAGGCTATGGGACCCGAGCAGCCGCTCCTCACAGCGCTGCCGAAACGAGTGGGCCCATGAAGCGGTTGACCACGGTGCAGCTCGAGACGCCACCCGGCGAAAGTCTGCTGACCATCACCGATCAGGTCAAGGCCGCCGTGAAGGACAGCGGCGTGGCCGACGGCATCTGCATCGTGTTCGTGCCCCACACCACGGCAGGGCTCATCGTCAACTCGGGCAGCGACCCCGCCACCGCCGCGGACATCGGATCCGAATTGCGGCGTCTCGTGCCGACGCGAGTGGACTTCCAGCACACGTACGACACGCCAGCCGACGCCGCCGGGCACATCAAGGTCGCGCTGACCGGCACGAGCGTGTCTCTCATCGTGTCAGGCGGTGAGCTGGCGCTGGGCCGCTCGCAGAGCCTGATGCTCGCCGAGTTCGACGGGCCGCGCCAGCGCAAGGTTCTCGTGCGGGTGATGGCCGATCCCGCGTGAGGCTGCCCTGACGCCGATCGACATCGTGCGCGGGGGAGGACGCGGACCTCGATGAACTCCATGGTCGCCCAGGTCCGCAGCCTGCCTGCGCTCATCCGCGAGATGGTCCCCGTCCTCGACGACACCGTGCGGAAGACGCTCGACCACAAGCTCTGCCTGTCGGTCAAGCGCCTGTACGTCACCGGCTGCGGCGACTCGCATCATGCCGCGCTCGCCTCGGAGCTGGCCTTCGAAGCGCTGGCCGGTCGGCCGACCGAGCCCATGAGCGCGCTTCAATTCGCCCGGTACGCGGCCGGCTACCTCCCGCCAACCGGGCCGGGCACAAACCTGGTGATCGGCGTCTCGGTCTCGGGAGAGGTCGCGCGCACGACCGAGGCGCTGCGGCTGGCCAGGCAGGCGGGCGCCAGCACGCTGGCCCTCACCGCCACGCCCGGCAGCCGCCTGGCCGAGGCGGCCGAGCTGGTCGTCCTGACGACGACGCCCGCGTTTCCCGACCCGCCGGGCGTGCACACACCTCGGGTCCGATCCTACCTCGCGAGCCAGCTCGGCCTCCTCCTGACGGCGGTCCGCATCGGCGAGGTCCGGGGCCACCTCGACTGGGGCGCCGCCACCGCCGTGCGGCGCGACATCCTGGCGCTGGCGGACGCCGCCCAGAGGACCGTCGACGCCTGCGACCGAGCGGCGGCCGCCCTGGCGGAAGAATGGCGGGACGCGGCCGAGTTCGTCTTCGTGGGCGGTGGGCCGAACTACGGGACGGCTTTGTTCTGTGCCGCCAAGGTGCTCGAGGCCTCGGGCGACGGGGCTGTCGGGCAGGACACGGAGGAGTGGGCGCATCTGCAGTTCTTCGCGCGGACCGCGGCCACGCCGACGTTCTTCATCACCGCGGGCGGGCGGGATCTCTCGCGGGCCGCCGAGGCGGCCGTCGCGGCCAACGCCATCGGGCGCCGCGTGGTGGCCGTCGCGCCGGCGTCCGCCTCGACTCTGCGAGACGTCGCCACTCACCGGCTCCCTCTCGCGGAGGGGGTGCCGGAGATGTTCTCGCCCCTTCTCGCGGCCATCCCCGGCGAGCTGTTCGCCGCCTACCGCGCGGAGGTCCTAGGGGAGCCGTTCTTCCGCCCCTCCGGCGGGGGGCGCGCTCCGGGGATCAACCGGGTCCGCACCAGCGAGATGTGGGACGCGATCGAGCGCTGACGGGGCCGCCCGACGCCGCGCCGGCGAGTTCGCGAGAGCGTCCGATGTTCGTGTCGATCGGTCCGGTTGTCATCGACGACATCGTCCTGCCGGATGGTCAGACTCGCATGGGGGTGCTCGGAGGCGGAGCGACACACGCGGCGATGGGGATGCGCGTGTGGAGCGAGCGCGTCACGCTCCTGGCGACCCTCGGCCGCGACGTCCCCGAGGCGGATCGGCGGAGGCTGACGCGCGCGTTCGACCTGCGCAGTCCGCCTAGGCGTGACGCGCCGTCGCCTCGGGCCTGGCAGCTCTACGAGCACGACGGCCGCCGCACCCACGTGGACCGCACCGACGGGGACCTGTTCACGGCCATGTGTCCGCGGCCGGACGAGTTGCCGACGGAGTATGCCAGCGCCCGCGGCGCCCGCCTCGAATGCGATGCCCCCGATCCGCTTCGGGAGTGGATGGCGCGTCTGCGGGCCGCTGGCTGTGGCCACATCCTCTGGGAGCCGTGGAACGTCTTCTGCCGGCCCGAGAACCGAGAGCTGTTCGGCCAGCTGGCCCCACGGCTGGACGTGTTCTCCCCCAATCTGCTCCAAGCCCAGCGTCTGACCGGGCTCAAGGATCCGCGGCACGTCCTGGCGGCGCTACTGGAGGCCCGGGTGCGGGTGGCGGTGCTGCGAATGGGAGAGGCCGGGAGTCTGGTGGCCGGCCAGGGCGAGGCCGCGGTGGCCGTGCCCGCGGTACCCGTGTCCAACATCGTGGACGTGACGGGCGCCGGGAACGCCTACTGCGGCGGCTTTCTGGTCGGGCTGGCCGAGACGGGCGACCTGGGGCACGCGGGCCGTTACGGCTCGGTGTCGGCCTCGTTCGCGCTCGAGCAGTTCGGCGCGACGTTCGCGCTCGAGGACCTGAGGGCCAGGGCCGAGCGACGCCTGGGCTCGCTACCGGGTCCGGCCTCCGGCGGGCCCGCCGTCGGGCTCGGCCCTTGACGCGCCGAACGGGCGGCGCCAGACTGAAGCACTCGCGTCCTCGACACGACGTCGGACCGCAACCGAGGTCGGCTCGCGAGGCTAGGCCGGGGGTCTGGCTGACGGCCCGACCGGACTGACAGCGGACTCCGGGTGCCGCCTGCCGTGCCCGGACCCGCAGGTGGGAGCCTCGCATGAGACTCCTGATCAAGAGTGCCTGGGGGTCGGACGATCCGACCAAGGCCGCCTTTCCCTTCCTGCACGCCAGCGCTTTCGCCGAGGCCGCTCACGAGGTCCAGATCTTCCTACTCGGCGAGGCGGTCTCCCTGATGCGCGCGCCCGTTGCCAACGCGGTGGTGCCCGTCGGATGGCCGCCCCTGGCGGAAGCCCTCGGGCGGACAATCGCGCTGAAGGTCGCCATTCACGTCTGAACCGCGTGCTCACGGGCCCGTGGGGTCCTCGACGCGGACCTGGTCGGGAAGAACGCGACGTTTGCGACCCCCTCGACGCTGGTGGCGCTCACCGAGTGGGCGGACAAGATCCTGAGCGAGTGACGCGCGCGGAGTCAGGAACCCTGGCGGCGTAGCGCCTGACCGGCGGCGCCCGGGGCGGGACTCTGGGCGTGCTCGGTCGAGGCTAGGGCAGGCTGTCCAGCTCCTCGCGCAACCCTTCGAGGCCGAGGCGGACGAGGCGGCGCGCTGCCTCGGGGCTCATCCAGGCGGCGTGCGCGGTCAGGGTCACGTTGGCGAGGCGGGTCAGCGGATGGCCCGGCGGCAGCGGCTCCTCGGCGAAGACGTCGAGGCCGGCCGCGGCGATCCTGCCCTCTCCCAGGAGCTCGGTCAGCGCCGCCTGATCGACGAGGGCGCCGCGCGCCGTGTTGACGAAGACGGCGTCGGGCTTGAGGAGCCGGAGGCGGCGCCGGTCGAGGATCCCACGGGTCTCGTCGTTGAGGCCGAGGTGAAGGCTCACGATGTCGGCCTCGGTCAGGACCTCGTCGAGCGGGCATTGCTCGCACGGCACCTCTTCCGGCACCGGGCTGCGGTTCCAGCCGATGACGCGGAGCCCGAGCGCGGCGCCGAGCCGCGCCGTCGTGCGGCCAATGCCCCCGAGCCCCACGATCCCGAGCGTCTTGCCGGCGAGCTCGAACAGGGCGTCCGACCGCCACGTCCCCCCGCGGATCTCGCGATCCATCTGGGCCACCCGCCGAGCGCAATCGAAGGCGAGCGCGATCGCATGCTCGGCGACCGTGCGATCGGCATAGCCGAGGACGCGGCGCACGCGGATGCCGCGCCGCTCGGCCGCCGGGAGGTCAACCCAGCTCGAGACGCCGGTCCCCAGAAAGACGATGCGCTTCAGGTCCGGGCACGCGGCCAGGATTGGCTCGGTCAGCTTCGTCTGAAAATGCACCGCGGCCGTGGCCCCGCGCAGGACCTCGATGACCTCCGGCGCTGCCGGCCGGGCCACCCGTAGCTCGAGCTCGGGAACGAGCGCCAGCGCCGGCGCGTCGAAGAACTCCGCCATGTAGGGCGTGCAATCGAAGAAGACGGCACGCGCCCGCCGGGCCTCCATTCACCCGGTCTCGCGCCGCAGGACGTGGCCGGGCCGCGCGCCGGTATGTCCGCCCGCCTGCCAGACTACGCGCCCGTTCACCATGACCAGATCGATGCCGGCGGCGGGCGTGGCGGGCTGGGTGAAGGTCCCGGTGTCCTTGACCGTGGCGGCGTCGAAGACGACGAGATCGGCGAAAGCCCCGGGCCGGACCACGCCACGGTCGACGAAGCCGAACCACCCGGCCGGCAGACTCGTCATCCGTCGCACTGCCTCCTCGAGCGGGAACAGGCCGAGGTCGCGACTATAGTGACCGAGCACGCGCGGGAATGTGCCCCAGAGCCGCGGGTGCGGGTGCTGGTCGTGGGGCAGGCCGTCGGACCCGATCATCGTGTGCTCGTAGCCGAGAATGGCCCGGACGTCCCCCTCGTCGAGCTGGAAGTAGATGGCGCCGGCGGGCAACAGCCGCTCCGCCGCCTCGCGGGCGCCGCACCGCCACTCCGCGGCGATGTCGTCCAGCATCCGGCCGGCGCATCCGGGGTGGGGCGTGGACCACGTCACCATGATGCGGACGCCCGGCGTGGCGCGCCCCGGATCGAGGGTCTTCGAGCTCGCGCTATATGGATAGGCGTCGAGCCCGATCGCCTGCGTCCGGCGGGCCCTGTCGATGACGTCGAGAGTCTCCGGCGCCTTGCCGAAATTGGCGGCGCCGGTGCACTGATGGTGCGAGAGCGTGACCGGGACTCCGGTGTCGCGCCCGATCGCTAGCACCTCGTCGATCGCCGCCTCGAGGCCCTCGAAGTAGCTGCGGTGGTGGGAGCAGTACAGGCCGCCGTACGGTTTCACCGCCGCCACCAGCGCCCGGATCTCCTCCGTCGGCGCCGCCACCGCGCTCGGATAGTCGAGTCCGGTGGAGAGGCCGATCGCGCCATCGGCCATGGCCGCCTCGACCTGCCGCTTCATCTCGCCGACCTCCGCGGCCGTCGCCGGCCGGCCGAAGCCGTCCATCACGCGATGGCGGAGGGTGATGTGGCCGACGAGGAGGGCGCAATTCACGGCCGGCGGGCTCTCGCCGAGCGCCTGGACGAAGGCGCCGAAGCGATCGAAGCGGAACCATCCGGCCTCGCTGCCGAGGAGGTCCAGAGGAGGCGGCGGGACCCCGTCGAGGAGGAGGGGCGCGAGACTGACCCCGCAGTTCCCGGCGACGAGCGTGGTCACCCCCTGGCTCACCTTGGGGGTCAGGTCCGGCATGGAGAGGAGCGCGCGGTCGTCGTGCGTGTGCGCGTCGACGAAGCCGGGCGCGATGATGCGGTCCGTGGCGTCGATCTCGCGGGCCCACCCCCCGGGGTCGACCTCGCCGACCGCGACGATGCGGTCGGCGGCGACGCCAACATCGGCCCGCCGCCGCGCGGCGCCGGTACCGTCGATCAGGAGGCCGTTGCGAATGACGAGCTCGACCTCGGCCGCGGGCGTCTGTGGGTGGCGGCGCGCGCGATGACGACCCGATGCTCCTGGCCTCCGTTCAGCTGGCCGGACCATGGTGGATCCCCGGATGGTGGTGAGGTGGGCCCCCCACCGGGCTACCTCACGATGAGGACGCTACAGCCCGCCAGCTGGCTGACCTTCTTGGACACGCTCCCGAGGAGCGCCGCCGCGCGCTCGCTCTCGCCCCGCGACCCGACCACGACGAGGTCCATCTGGCGGTCCTTCGCATAGTCGACGAGGATGCCGACGGCTTTGCCTTCCCGGACCACCGTCTGGATCTTCCGGACCTTGTTCCGTTCGGCGATTGCCTTAGCCTTGTCGACGATCGTCTGGGTCTGCTCATCGAGCGCATAACTCGGCTCCCCGAGCAGATTCTCCGCCTCGAGATAGTCCTGCACCTCGGAGGAGACCTCGTGGGGCTTGGTGACGGTTAGAAAGTGGAGCTCGGCGCCGAACCGGGCGGCGAGGACGGCCGCCGTCTCCGCGGTCCGCAGCCCGTGGCTCGAGCCGTCGAGGCCGACGAGGATTCGTTTGTACACGTCTCAGACCTCCGCAGGCTGAGGTGCGACCGTCCGTCCCCCTCACGGGGAGCGCGAGAGACGCCCCCTCGAGTCAATAGGCGCGGGAGTCGCTTGCCGAGCGCTCACGTGTGCTGGGCGACCTGGGGCCGCCCTTGGTCCCGCCGTGCGGTGATGACCGGCTCGACCTGGCGCAGGTCCGCGAGCGGGATGTGACAGGCGATGGCATGTCCCTCGGCCGCCATCTGCATCGGTGGGCGCTCGTCGTCGCAGATTCTGCCGATCTTGCGGTGGCATCGCGTGGTGAACGGGCAGCCTTTCGGCGGGTTCAAGACGCTCGGCAAGTTGCCCTCGAGCACGATCTCCCGCTTGGTGACCTGCGGGTCCGCGATCGGGACCGCCGAGAGCAGGGCCTCGGTGTAGGGATGGTAGGGTGGGCCGAAGACCTGCTCGGTGGTACCGCGCTCCATGATCTGGCCGAGGTACATCACCACGATGCGGTCCGCGAGGTAGCGCACGACGCTCAGGTCATGGCTGATGAAGAGGAGCGTGGTCTTGTGCTTGCGCTGGATGTCCATCAAGAGCTCGGTGACCGCGGCCGCGACGGAGACATCGAGGGACGACACCGGCTCGTCCGCGATGACCATGGACGGATTGCCCGCGAAGGCGCGAGCGATTCCGACCCGCTGCTTCTGACCGCCCGAGAGCTGACGCGGGCGCCGGTAGTAGAAGTCGCGCGGAAGCTTCACGGTGTCGAGGAGCGCGAGCACCCGTTCCCGGATCTTCGCCTTGTCCGTCTCGACGCCGAACTTCTTGATGACGCGGGCGATCTGCGAGCCGATGCTGTGACTGGGATTCAGGGTGTCGAAGGGGTTCTGGAACACCATCTGCAACGAGCCGATCTGCTTCGACGTGCGCCCGCGGACCGGGATGTTGGCGATGTTCTGTCCGTCGTGGCGGACCTCGCCGCCGGTGGCGGTCTCGAGCCCGATCAACACCTTGGCGAACGTCGACTTCCCGCAGCCCGACTCGCCGACGATGGCGACCGTCTCGCCGCGTCTTGCGTCGAAGTCGAGCGACTCGTTCGCCTTCACGTAGCGCACGCGCTTCCCGGAGATGATCGCCGCCAGCGACCGATCCGTCACCTCGTAGTACTTTTGCATCCGCTCGACCTCGAGCACCGTGCGGCCGATCTCCATCGGGTCCTTCGCCTGGCCTCGGGCGAGTGTGGCACCGAAGTCGATCTCGCTCCAACGGATGCAGCGCGCGCGGTGGTCCGCGGTCGCGCCGTCCCCGGTGATCGCGATCATCGGGATGTCCTTCGCGTCGCACCGCCCCGCCTGGAAGAAGTCACATCGTGGACCGAAATTGCACCCGTGCGGGCGTTCGTGCGGCAGCGGAAGCTGGCCCCGGATCGGCCTGAGAGGCGCCGCGTTCTTGTCGGCGCTGGGCAGCGGGATGCATCCGAAGAGACCGTGGGTGTAGGGGTGCTTCGGCCGCGTGAACAGCGAGTAGATCGTGCCTTCCTCGACGACCTCGCCCGAGTACATCACGGACACGCGGTCGCAGACCTCCCGGATCAGCCCCAGATTGTGGGAGATGTAGATCTGCGACGTGCCGTACTGCTTGCTGATGTCCCCGATGAGCTTGGTGATGCCGGCCTCCACCGTGACGTCGAGGGCGGTGGTGGGCTCGTCGAGGAGCAGGAGGGCGGGGTTCGAGAGCAGCGCCATCGCGATCACCACGCGTTGCTGCTGGCCGCCCGAGATCTGGTGCGGGTACGCGGTCATGACCCGCTCGGGGTCCGGGATCCGCACGTCCCCGAGCACGCGGATCGCCCGGGCCCGTGCCTCCTGCTCGCCGACGCCCTCGTGGACGATCGGCACCTCCATCAGCTGGCGGCCGAGGGTGAGGCTCGGGTTCAGAGCCGCGAACGGCTCCTGGTAGATCATCGATATCTTCGAGCCCCGTAACTGGCGCAGTTCCTCCTGACGGAGCTTGGTGAGCTCCACGCCCTTGAACCTGATGCTGCCGCTCTTGATGGCGCCGTTCTGGCCCATGTGCTGCATGATGGCCATCGCCACGGTGGACTTCCCGCAGCCGGACTCGCCCACGAGCCCGACGCTCTCCCCTTTCTGCACGGTGAGGGAGAAGTCGATCACGGCCGGGATCTCGCCAGCGCGGGTCGAATAAGAGACGCTCAGGTCCTTGATCTCCAGAACCGGCGCGTTCTCGTCGAAGAGAAGTCGCATCGTCGGCGATTCCGGCTTCAGTCCGCCGTCGTCAGTCCCGCAGGGAGATCTCGCGCAGCCCGTCGGCCAGCAGGTTGAAACCGAGGATCAGGGACGAGATGGCGAAGCACGGGAAGAGCGTCATGTGCGGGAACGCCATCGCCATCGAGCGGGCCTCGTTGATCATCCCCCCCCAATCGGGGTTGGGGGGCGGCAAGCCCAGCCCGAGGAAGCCGAGGACGCCGATGGTGATCGTGACATAGCCGAGCCGTAGGCAGGCATCGACGATCACGGGCCCGCGGGCGTTCGGCAGGATCTCGACGAGCATGATCCGCCACGGACTGTCGCCGCGCGTCTCGGCCGCGGCCACGTACTCGCGGCTGCGGAGATCGAGGGTGAGGCCGCGCACGATGCGCATGATACCCGGCCCGCTCGCGAAGGTGATGGCGAAGATGATGTTGATGGGGGACGCCCCGAAGGTGGCGATGATGATGACGTAGAGGACGAGGACGGGGAACGACAAGATGATGTCGGCGATTCGCGACAGCACGTCGTCCACCCATCCCCGCAGGTAGCCGGCCGCCAGGCCCATGATGCTGCCCACGGTGTAGGCGCACAGCGTGGCCAGCGGTGCGTAGGTCAGCACGGTACGTGACCCCCAGATGAGCCGCGAGAGGATGTCGCGCCCGAGATGATCGGTGCCGAGCCAGAACGTGCCGGGTGGGACGCTCGCGTTGCCGGCGAACGCGGCCCCGGGCTTCTGGAAGGGCACGAGCGTCGCATTCGGCCCGAACGGTGCGATCAGCGGCGCGAGCAGGGCCACAGCCACCCAGAACAGGACGAGGCCCGCGCCGACCATGCCGACCCAGCTCTCGCGCAGGAGACCCAAGGACCTGAGCGCGCGCGGGAGGGCAGCCCCGGACGTGGGCGCCGGCACTGTCAGCGTGGTGGCCTGTGCCATGACGACTCCCCTCTCCGGCTATCTGAACCGGATGCGCGGATTGAGGTAGGTGTAGCCGATGTCGGCCAGCGTCTGGGTGCTGACGGCGACGAACACTGCGGTCATCGCGCACGCCTCGATCACGAAGATGTCCTGGTTGAGGGAGGCCTCGAGGATGAGGGCCCCGAATCCCCGGTAGGCGAAGAAGGACTCGACCACGATGACCCCGGAGAGGAGCCAGCTCACCTGCAGCATGATCACGGTGAACGGCGCGATCAAGGCGTTGCGGAGCGCGTGCTTCAGGATCACCTGGCGGTAGGGCAGCCCTTTGAGGACCGCGGTGCGGATGTAGTGGGTGGTCATGACCTCGGCCATCGAGGCCCGCGTCATGCGCGCCACGTACCCGAAGTCGTACAGCACGAGCACGAGGATCGGGAGGATCAGCTGCTTCAGGGTGAACCCATCGGTCATGGTGCTCGTGCCGGGCAGCCATCGGAGCCCGAAGACGAAGATCGCAGCGAGGAAGACCGAACTCGCGAACTCCGGGACCGAGGTTGTGATGATGCTCGAGACCGAGATCACCCGGTCGAGCTTCGATCCCTCCCGCATCCCCGCGAGAATCCCCAGGGTAAGCGACACCGGGATGAGCACCACGAACACCCCGAGACCGAGGATGGCGGTGTTCCGCAACCGCGGGAACAGGATGTCGGCCACCGGTGCCTTGAACCGCACGGATTGCCCGAGGTCCCCGCCGACGAAGTGCCCTAGCCAGCGGAGGTATCGCTGATAGAGGGGGTCGAAGTAGCCGTTGTCCTTGAGCCAGATCTCGCGCTGGTCCTGGGTCGAGTAGGGACCGAGCACCTTCGTCGCGACGCCGTGGATGTTGACCTCGAGCAGGAGGAACACCAGCATCGACACGACGACCATGGTGAGGGCCATCAGGCCCAGGCGCTTGCTGATGAGGATCAGCATCGAATGCGCTCCTCCTCAGGAGGCCGACCGGCGCTGCGGTTCTCGACGGCCGGGTTTCCGAGCACCAGAGAGTGCATTGCCACGCGGTCGGACGGTGCCGCGGCTACCGGGCCTCCACGCTACCGGAGACGCGTCACCGCGCGCCGGGCGGGGGAGGGGTCATGGTGACCCCTCCCCCGGTGGGATCGGCTACCCGACCCAGACCTGATTGAACTGATAGTAGTTGGTCGGGTGCTGCTTCAGGTTGTGCACCTTCGTGGTGCCGGCGGTGAACACCGAGCGCCACAGCGGCTGCATGATGACCGCGTCGTCCTGCAAGATCTTCTCCACCTTCTCCATCTTCTTGCGCCGCTCGTTCACGTCGAGGGTGCTCCCCGCGTCGTCGAGCGCCTTGTCGAACTCCGGATTGCTGTACTTGCTCTCGTTCCACGGCACGCCGGAGCGGTAGCCGAGATTGAGGACCATCACCCCGAGGGGGCGATGCGTCCACCCGGTCATGCCGAACGGCACCTTCGTCCAGTTGTCCCAGTACTGGGAACCGGGCATGATGTTGATCTTCACGTTGATCCCGGCCGGTTTCCACATCTCCACCATCGCCTGCACCGCATCGATCTCCCACTTCGCGTCGTTGTTGCAATCGATGGCGAGCTGGATGCCGCTCGGGGAGCCCGCCTCCTTCAAGAGGGCCTTCGCCTTCTCGACGTCGGGCTTCCGTGCCGGCAGCTTGAAGTACTCGGGGTGAATGGGCGCGACGTGGTGGTCCTCGCCGGGCACGCCCTTGCCGCGGTACGCGAGCTGCAGCACCTGGTCCTGATTGATGCAGGCCTGGAGTGCCTGGCGGAGCTTCTTGTTGTCGAAGGGCTTCTGCGTCACCTGCATGCGTGCGCAGGCGGTCTGCGCCGTGACCGCCTCGAACAGCTGCACACCGGGCAGGCCCTTCACCACGTCGAGCTGAGCGATGCCCAGATCAACGGTGTAGTCGATCTGTCCGGATGCCAGCGCGCCGACCATGGCGTTGCGGTCGTCGCCCAGGTCGATGTAGTGGATCTCGTCCAGGCTCACCTCGCCGCCCCAGTACGGCGCCTTGCGTTTCCGGACCACCGCGCGCTCGCCGACCTTGAACTCGACGAGCTCGTAGGGCCCGGTGCCCACCGGCTTCTTGCTGAGGTCCTTGCCCCACTCCTCGAAGCTCCGGTGGACGATGGCGGTGGGGTAGTTGTAGCAGTTCTCCGGGATGGCGAGCTCGGGCCGGTTCAGGTGCAGACGCACGGTGTGGGCATCGACCTTCTCCACCGCGCCCTCGGTCATCTTCTTGACCTTCTTGCCGTCCGCCCCCGTGACCTCGTCGGTCATCGAAGCGAACAACCCGAGGTTCGACGAGCCGGTCTTCGGATCGAGCCAGCGGCGGAAGTTGAACACCACGTCGTCGGCGTTGAACGGGTCGCCGTTCGACCACGTGATGCCCTTGCGCACATTGAACGTCCAGGTCTTCAGATCGGGGGAGGCCTGCCACTTCTCGACCAGGTACGGCCGCGTCACGTTGTCCGGGCCGGTCATGACCAGGTACTCGACGAACATGCGGGTGATGTTGGACTTGTTCGTCCAGTCGAAGGTCGCGGGATCGGTGATCTCCTGCACCCGCGTGCCGATCTTGAGCACGCCTCCCTTCCCGGCCTGGGCGTGCGCCGTTGACGTCAGTCCCTGACCAGTGATCCGGTCAGCGATCGCGTATGCGGCGGTCGCCGACAAGCCGAGGAGGGTCGAGGTGCGCAGGAACTCGCGCCGGCTGACGCGGTGCCCGCGAAGCTCCTCGATGAGCTCGGGGATGTAGGGGTGAGGGTAGTCCCGCTTCCTTGGCACGAGGTTCAGCGGCGAGGTCTTCCTAAGGCCCATATAGCGCCCTCCTTTGCCGTGTACGTTCGATCTCGGACGGTTGGGGTGCCGTTTCCATCCCCCTGTCTCGGCGTCGGGAGCTCCAGGGGCGAAGGCTCCAGGGGAATCTCTCGTCCGGTGCCGCCTTGCTCCACACCCGCGGCCGGCCTCCCTGAGGAGGGCTGGGCCGCGCCTCTCGGGTTCGAGGCATACTGAGCACAAGGGCGCACCGCGTGTCAAGGGCCGGGCCGTCTTCGCCCGGCCTGGATGGAGGAAGTGAGCTGGTCGAGATGGGCACCGGGGCCGTGCGCGGGCGTCCGATAGCCCGGATCCCCCCCGAGCGTTCCACGGGGAGGTGCGGTGCGGTCCGGTGGGCCCTTGCGCCTCGCGAGAGCCCTCCCTATGATCGTCGCGCCCCCCCACCGCCCCATCCGAAACGTGCCGCAGTCCGGCGGCGAGGGGCCACCGCGCGAGCGGATGGGTTCGGCGGCCAGACATCGCCTGGGCCCGGAAAGGGAGGACATGGCCAAGTATCAGGATCTCCAGGACCGCATCGATCACGGGGATGTCGTCATCCTCGACGGGGCCGTGGGCACGGGACTCCAGAATATGGGCGTGCCCATGCACGGGACTGCGTGGGCGGCCGCGGCGCTGCAGACGCACCCGTTCACCGTGCGCCAGCTGCACGAGACGTACATCAAGGCGGGGATAGACGTCTTGACGACCAACACGTACTCGGCCGCCCGCCACAACCTGGAGCCGCTCGGCCTCGGGGACCTGACGGCGGAGCTCAACATCCGGGCCGTCACGCTGGCGCGGGACGCCCGAGACAAGGCGGCGCGCGATCGCCCGGTCTACATCGGCGGCGCCGTCTCCAACTACGGGCTCGTGACCGGGGCGGAGCCCCGCCGGAGCCCCCGCCGGGGGCCGCATCGCACCGCGCTCACCGCGGAGCAGACCCAGGCCAACCTCCGCGAGCAGGCGGAGGTGCTCGCGGAGGCCGGCGTCGATTTCCTGCTGTCCGAATCGACGGGGAGCATGGAGCACCGGAAGTGGGTGGTGCAGGCGTGCCTGGCGACGGGCCTTCCCACCTGGATCGGGATCAAGTGCCGGGTCGAGGGTGACGATCCCACACCCCGGGTCGGGTACTCGTCGGACGTCGCGCTCGACCAGGGGCTCGACGAGCTCGTGCCTCTCGGGGGCAAGGTCATCAACGTGTTCCACTCGAACGTCAAGGCCACGGACGCGGCGCTGCCCATCGTACGCGAGAAGTGGGCGGGACCTCTGGGCGTCTATCCCGAAGCGGGCCGCGAGGACTACGTGGACCCGCTCCCCGACCCGACGGGCAAGAACGACATCACGCCCGCGGAGTTCCTCGACCTGGCCCGGAAGTGGGTGCAGGAGGGGGTCCAGATCATCGGCGGCTGCTGCGGGATCGGGCCGGACTACATTCGGCCACTCCGGGAGGGGCTGCCGAACCGCATCCCGATGTCCCGGGGGCGCTGACCCGGCCTGACGGCAGCAAGCCCGCCCCCCGAGAGCGGCGAAAGTGGCGGGATCTCCAGGGCGACGGCTTGCCCCGCTCTTGAACGCGCGGCTCGCCCGGCGCAAGCCCGGAGGGAACGATGGACTTCGACCGGACCCTGATCGGTGCCCTCGTGGTGGACGGTACCGGTGCGCCGGCGTACTCGGCCGACGTCGGCATCCGGCGGGGGCGCATCGAGGCGATCGGCGATCTCGCGGCCGCGCCGGCCGGCGACCGCGTCGACGCGCGCGAACGCGTCGTCTGTCCGGGTTTCATCGACATGCACAGTCACTCCGACCTCTCCTTGCTCCTCTGCCCGACCGGCGACAGCAAGATCCACCAGGGCGTGACGACCGAGGTCGTGGGCAACTGTGGGTTCAGCCCGGCGCCGCTGACGGAGGACAGTGCTCACACGGTCCGATCCCTCCACGGCTTCTTCGGCAGCTTCATTCACGACCTCGACTGGCGGTGGCGCTCGTACGCCGAGTTTGCGGACCGGCTGGGCTCCGGAGGGCTCGGGCTCAACGTCGCCCCGCTCGTCGGCCACGTCACGGTGCGGGCGTCGGTCATGGGATACGCGCAGCGACCGCCGAGCGCCAGACGGTCCGGAACGGGCGGCACACGCGAGCGCGGGCGGGACGCGTGCTGAGCCGGCCCTGAGCCCAACCCGAGAAGCTCCGGTGGATACGCCGGGAAGTCCGGCCAAACCACATCACGACGCTGGCGACGCGCTGAGCGGGTCACGCTGCGTGCCCGCGTCGCGAGCCTCCGCGACCTCGCCTGGGGACGGCGCCGGGGCGCGCGGGAGCGGCCCGCATGCGCCCCGGGAGTCCGCGCGAGGCTGACTCGCCCTCCCGGGTCTGGCCGAGGGGCGACCTTGATCGGCGTCCGGGTTCTCGCCGATACTGCCGGGGGCCCCGCGTGCCGCTCACTAGCTCCGCGCAGCGAACCCGTCACCGAAAGGAGCCTCGCGCATGATCACCGAGCGTGGCCGCGCCCTGGCCGCCCGTCCGCGCGTCAGTACGCTGCGCGTGCCGAACATCTCCGAGATCGATTTCGGCGCCCTCCGCGCGGGCCGCCTCGCCCGGCTCCAGGCCACGATGAAACGCCACGACCTGCCAGTCTGCCTGTTCTACGGCACGGCGAACATCCGCTACGCGACCGGCGTCGACGTGATGGGGGTCTGGACGGCCGGCACCTTCGCCCGGTACTGCGTGGTGCCCGCCGAGGGCGCGCCCGTTCTGTTCGAGTACAAGGGGTCGGTCCACGTCGCCCAGAAGCTGGTCCAGGACGTCCGGCCCGCGTTCACCTGGCAGTTTGGCGGCACGGAATCCGCCGCCAAGGCGCGCGAGTGGGCCCAGTCCCTGCGCTCCTTGCTGCGGGGAATGGGCCTGGACCGGGAGCGCCTCGCCGTCGATCGCCTCGACACGATCGGGTTCCTGGCGCTCCAGGCCGAGGGGTTCCAGCTCGCCGACGCGAGCCCGGCGACGGTCGATGCGCGGGAGGTGAAGACCCCGGAGGAGGTCCAGCTCATGGCCGTGAACGGCGGGATCGGGGACGCGATGCTCGCCGAGTTCGAGGCCGCCATCCGCCCCGGGATCCGGGAGTACGAGCTCCTCGCCGTCCTGAGCGACTCACTTCTCCGGCGCCATGGGGAATTCCTCTTCACGCGGCTCGTCGCCTCCGGGACCAACACGAACCCGTGGCTCACGGAGGCGCACGACAAGATCGTCCAGCCCGGCGACCTGGTCGGGGTCGACACGGACGCCAATGGCTACGAGGGCTACGTCATCGACGTCTCGCGCACCTTCCTCTGCGGGGACGACCCCTCGCCCGGGCAGAAGGAAGCGTACCGGGTCGCCTACGACTGCGTGACCGGGATGGTCGAGCTCGTCCGGCCGGGGATGACTTTCGCGGAGTTCGCCGCGCAGGCGCCGAAGCTCCCCGAAGCCTACCGGGCGATGCGCTACCCCGGCATGGTCCACCAGGCGGGGCTCGAGGACGAGGGCCCGGGCATCCCCTACGCGGACGACGACCGCGGGCCCCGGCGCATCCTGCCCCAGCGCGAGATCAAGGAGAACATGGTCCTCAACCTCGAGTGCTACGCGGGCAAGGCCGGCGCCCCGTTCGGCGTCAAGCTAGAGGACCAGGTGGTGGTGACGGCGTCGGGCGCCGAACTCCTGTGCACCTACCCGTTCGACGCGAAGCTCCTCAGCTGAGGCCGCCGGCCCTCAGCGCAGGGTGAGGAAGCCCGCCGCCGCGGCCCGCCGGGCCATCTCGCGGATCGGGTCGTAGTCGGCGTCCCGCACCGGGACGAAGCCGGCCATCCGGCCCTCCGCGAGGACGGCGCGGCCCGCGGGGTCCGCCGACATCCCGAGGAACAGGTCGCGCAGGCGCGCCTTGAGCGTCGGGTCCAGCCGGCGCCCCACCACCACCGGGGGAATGGGGCTCGGCCCGATCGCGGCGATCGTCCGGAGCGCCGCCTCGAGCGCCGGGTCCCGGGCCATCTCCGTCTCGAGCACCGTGCTGTCGATGCCGGACGCGTCGATCTCCCGATCCAGGACCTTCCGGATCGAGTTCTGGTGCGAACCCGACGCGACCACGCGGCCGAAGTACCCGCCGGTCTCGCCGAGGGCGAGCAGGTGGTGCCGCACCACGTTGTATCCGGAGTGGGAGCCCTCGTCGTTGTAGGCCCAGACGCGGCCGCGGAGGTCGGCGAAGGTGCGGGCCGGATCGTCGCACCGGACGATCACGTCGGTGAAGTACACGGGCCGCCCGCCGTAGCGGGGCGCGGCCATCACGGGCGCGCACAGGAGCTCGACCGGGCGGTCCGGGCGGTCGTGCTTCTGGGAGTACGGAAGCCCGCAGATGAAGGCCGCGTCGATGTCGCCCGCGTCGAGGCGGCGGTGCTGTTCCTCCGAGGGCACGCGGTCGCCTAGGAGCTCCACCGGGACGGCCAGGCGGCCGGTCAGGTAGGTGGCGATCCGCTCGTAGATCGGCTGCGCGTTGTCGGCGAGGAAGGACGCCAGGCGAAGCATCCTCTCATTCTACCTACGGCGGGCCGTTCGGACCGGTTGACAAGCCCCGCCGGGGCCGGGAATGATCGCCGCGACGGAGGGTGTGGTGGACGACTGTGTGCGGCTGGGTCCGCGAGAGACTGCGGCCGGTCGCCGGTTCACGGACCCCGCCCAGACGGATCGGGACCTGCGGGCGGTCCGGGTGATGCTGGCCGAGATCCGGCGTCAGGTGGCCCGCGCGGCGACCCTGCCCGCGAGCCCGCGGCCGCTCGTGCTCGAGGGGCGTGAGGCGGACGGCCGCGCGCACCGGGCGGTGGTCTGCGACGAGCGGCGGCTGGGCGACGGCCGCGATCTCACCTGGGTCGGCTTCTTCGGGGTGAAACGCCGCGACCGGGACAGCACCCCCCTGACCCTCATGGACGACGAACTGATCCGGGAGTTCCCCGCCCACCCGGGCGTCCTGAGCTATAGCTCGCTGGAGTTCGCCGATGGGGACTGGGGCAACCTGATCCTGCTCGATGGCGACGCGGCCGCCGAGCAGTGGCGGGACGGCGCGCGGCACGCCTATGCGACGCGCGAGCTCGCGCCGCGCCACTACACGGACGTGCGCCTCCATCGGGGCGTCCTGCGGGGCGGGGTCCGCGGGGTGGGCGAGCCCATCCTGCGCCGCACGAAGTACTACGACTACCGAGACAGCGTGATCTGGCGCGCCGAGCGCGAGTGGCCCCCCTGACGGCCGGGCGCGTCGAGGGAGCGCCGGGATGACTCCGACACGAGCGGCGCGAGATGCGCACTTCATGGAGCGCGCCCTCGAGCTGGCCGAGACCGCCGTCACGCGAGGCCAGACGCCGTTCGGGGCGGTGATCGTGGATCGGGACGGACAGCTCGTCGGCGAGGGCCACAACACTGTGCGCGCCGACCGCGACCCGACGGCCCACGGGGAGATCGTCGCCATCCGCGACGCGTGGCGGCGTCTCGGCACATGGCAGCAGCTGACCGGCGGCACGCTCTACACCAGCTGCGAGCCGTGCCTCCTCTGCTCGTTCGTCATCACGCAGATCGGCATCGGCCGCGTGGTGTTCGCGGCCCGCGGGATGGACGTGCCCACGTACCGGCCCCTGCTCGGGGCGGATCTGACGGCCGCGGCCGCGTGGGTGAACGTCCAGTCCGACTGGCCGCCGCTCGAGGTCGTGGGGGATTTCATGCGCGCCCGCGCGCTCGAGACGATTGCCACGTTTCCCTGGGGGCAGGCGCAGTCGCGGACTCCCGTGCGTCCGCCGGCGTAGGGCGCGCGGGTCAGCGGGCGGCGTCCGCCAGGGACGCGCGCCCGCGCGCCTCCGGGATCTCGCCGCTCGCCACCACCGGATTCTCGTCACCCTCCGCGCGTCCCTCGTCCGACGGTGCCCTTGATGGGGCCGGAGGCCGGGGCTACAGTGGCCCCCATGCGCACGCGCCCATGTACGCGGGCCGCCGGCTCCGCTGGTGCGCGGATCGCCGTTGACCGCTCTCCGGTCGCGAGCGGTGGGGCCCGCGTTCCCGGCCGAGGAGGGTCTCCGATGCGGTTCGGGCTCTTCACCACGCTCTACGACTGCGGCGGCGGGGCCGAGACACCGGCGGACCTGCTCGACAACCTGCGCGAGCAGGTCGTCCTGGCGGAGCAGCTCGGCTACGACGCGGTGTGGATGGGGGAGCACCACTTCGGGCCGTACGGCCTCGGCGACCTCCCGAATCCGATCCTCGTGGGGGCCGACCTGGCGGTGCGGACGAGCCGGATCCGGATCGGCCAGATGGCGAACATCGCCCCGTGGTGGCATCCCATCCGGCTAGCCGAGGATCTGGCCATTCTCGACAACCTGACCCGGGGGCGGATCGACGTCGGATTCGGCCGGGGCATCTGGCCCTACGAGGGCCCGCAGTTCCATCCGCACGCCGACCCGAGGAAAGACCGAGAGAATCGCGAGCTCTTTCGCGAGACCGTCGAGATCGTGCGGAAGGCCTGGACCGAGGAGCGCTTCGCGCACGAGGGGCCGAACTACACGTTTCCGGCCCCGGACACGCGGTTCGCGCACCCCCGCTATCCGGCCGACCCCATGTGGCAGGACGGCGATCGGGTCCTGAAGCTTCGCGTGACGCCGAAGCCCTACCAGCGGCCCCATCCGCCGCTGTGGATGACCGTGTCGACCGACCGCTCGGTCAGCATCGCTGCGGAGCTCGGTCTCCGGCCATGTTACTGGCAGCCGCCGCCACGCCGGGTCCGGCAGCGCATGGAGCTCTATGCGGGGATCCGATCCCGGATCGAGGGCCGACCGGTGTCACCGTCGGCGGGCCAGGCCGTGCTGCGGAATCTTTACGTGGCGCCGACCATGGAGGCCGCCCGGCGCGAGGCCGAGGTGCCCATCCTGTCCGCCTTCATCTACAACGATCCCTTCCGCGGGCGCGAGGTGTTCACGAACCCGGGCGAGGAGCTTCAGCCCGACACAAAGCTCGACTGGGGGTTCCTCGAGCCACGGAACCTCCTGGTCGGGCCGCCGGAGCACGTGGCCGAGCGCGTCCACGAGCTGGCCGAGGTGTGCGAGCTCGAGTCCCTGCTCGTCGAGCATGCCCACCCCGGGATCCCCCAGCGGCTGATCCTGCGCAACCTGGAGCTCTTCGCGGCGAAGGTGATGCCCGCCTTCCGCACGGAGCCGGAGCCGACCCCTCCGGCCGCCACCCCGTCCGGAGACGGGGGCCGCTCCGCCGGACGCTGAGCGTCCGCTCGCCCCGCCTCGAGAGCGATGGCGACTCCGCGGCAGCTGATCGATTGGCATACCCACTGCTTCCTACCGGAGCACGTCAGCGCCGAGTCGCGCGCGACGATGGAGGCCCGCGGCGTCGGAAGGGGCGAGGCGTGGCCGGCGGAGCACCGCCGGGGCGTCGCGGAGGGCGGGGCGGAGAAGTTCGTCGTGATCAAGATGCCGACCGGCTGGGGCCGCCGCATTCCAAACGACTTCATCGCCGCGTACGTCGCGCGGTATCCGGGCCGGGCGGTGGGCTTCGCGGCGGTCGATCCGAACGAGGCGGACGCCGCGCGCGAGTTCGAGCGGAGTGTCACGACGCTCGGGCTCCGCGGCCTGAAGCTCTCCCCCGTCTACCACGGGTTCGATCCGTGGAGCCCGGCGGCCTGGCGCCTCTACGAGATGGCCGACGGGTTCCGCGTGCCGGTCATGTTCCACATGGGCGGCGCCTACGACCCGGACGCGGCGCTCGAGTGGGGCAACCCCTTGCTGCTGGACCGGGTTGGCCGCGCCTTTCCGCGCCTGCGAATGATCGTCGCGCACCTGGGGCAGCCGATGATGCAGGAGACGGTGATGCTGATGCGCAAGAACGAGAATGTCTTCGCCGACCTCTCGGCGCGCTTCCACCGGCGGTGGCAGCTCTACAACGGGCTCCGGACCGCCATCGAGTACAGGGTGACCGACCGTCTCCTCTTCGGCTCGGACTTCCCGGTCATGACCACACGGGAGGCCGCCGAAGCCTTCCGGGCCATCAACGACTGGGGCGAGGGCGTGCGACTGCCGCCAATCCCACCGGAGCTGATCGAGGACATCCTCTACCAGCGCCCGCTCAAGCTCGTGGGGCTCGCGTGAAGCGGTCGGGCTGCCCGGCGATCGCCGCGCGGGCGGGTGGCGCTCCCCGCTGGATGCCGGGCGGATCCGTCCGGTGACGTCCGCGGAACGGGGCCGGGTTGCCCTGGCCTCCTGCGGCATCGATACTGCGGGGTGCGGGTTGTGGCCGGCTCATCGCCTGGATGGACTTGCCACGGAGGGAGCGCCATGATCGGGAAGGGCCTCGGAGTCATCGCCGGTGTCGTGCTGCTCGGCGTCGCCGACGCGAAGGCGCAGGAGTACCCGCAGAAGCCCATCAGCGTGGTGGTCCCCTTTGCGGCCGGCGGCCCGACCGACACCGTGGCCCGCCTCCTCGGCGCGGCGATGGGCAAGTCGCTCAAGACGCAGATCATCGTGGAGAACGTCGGGGGCGCCGGCGGTACGATCGGGGCCGCCCGCGTGGCCAAGGCTCCGCCGGACGGGTACACGCTGCTGCTGCACCACATCGGCCACGCCACCGCGCCCGCCCTCTATCGCAAGCTCCCCTACGACGCCGTCGGGGACTTCGAGCCCGTCGGGCTGATCAACGAGGTGCCGATGACGCTGGTAGCGCGGAAGGACTTCCCGCCCAACGATCTGCGCGGGCTGATCGCCTTCGTCAAGGCCAACAAGGACAAAGTCTCGTACGCCAACGCGGGCCTCGGGGCCGCGTCTCACCTCTGCGGCATGCTGTTCATGAGCGCGATCGACACCGACGTGACGACCGTGCCGTACCTAGCGGCCAACCGCCAAGTCGCTCACTCGGTCGCCGAGTGGCCGGTCTCGGTCGCAGTACCCTCCGCCGGGTGGGAGGGGGCTCTTCTGCTACCCGTTCGGTATCAGCACGATCTTACCGATCACGCCTCCGCTTCCCAGTAATTCGTGTGCGTGCCGCGCTTGGCAGAGAGGCAACCGTTGTGCGATCAGCGGCTTGATCTTCTTCTGCTGCAGTAGGTCGAACAGTGTGAGCAGGTCGTGGCGGAACCACGCGGGTTTCAGCCGCATCATCCACTGGATACTGTAAGGCACCATGCTCTTGCGGCCCGGCAGAAACCAGTTCCGGAGGATGTACCACCCCAAGATCGTGGATTCGCGAATCGGGTGCCGCCCGCTGGGCGCGCCCGAAGCCATCCTTCCTCCATGCAGCTTGGCCTGGAATCCGTAGACCACCACGCGGCCGCCTTCGCGGAGCGCTTCGCGCGAGCGCCATAGATTGTCCCCACCGATGCCGTCGAAAACCGCATCCACACCGTCACCGGTGAGGCGGTGGATTTCTTGGACGAAGTCAGAATTGCGGTAGTCGATGGGGGTAGCGCCAAGCTCCTTAACTACCTCCGCCGCCTGCGCCGAACACGTGCCGTACATTTCCACGCCGGCGAGCCGCCCCAGTTGCAGGAACGCAGTGCCGACACCGCCTGAGGCGCCGTGAATCAGCACGCGCTGCCCCGGCTTTACCTTCGCGGAACGATCCAGCATCTGGTATGCCGTGATGTAGTTCAAGACGACCGCGACGGCTTCTGCAGGATCCAAACCTGCAGGCACTGGAATGAACTTGCGTTGCGGCAAGCAAACATATTGTGCGTAACAGCCGCTGATCGGCATGGCCGCAACCGTCTGGCCTAGTTCGAAACCGGAGACGCCTTTGCCGATCTGATGCACAATGCCGACCAGGTCCCAACCGGGCGTATAGGGCACGCGCGGTGTTTCCGGATGGACGCCCTCGCGCGCCAGTACGTCAGGCAAGCTCACGCCCGCGGCCAGCACCTTCACCCGGACCTCGCCAGGCATTGGCGCAGGGCATTCTTGTTCGGCGACAGTGATCACCTCCGGTCCGCCGTAGCGCGTGACGACGATCTTCGTCTGTCGCATATGCCACTTCCTTCGCCGCCAGCATACGTCGGCGCGCGGACGAGGGATAGCCGCCGCCGCTGTAAGCCGATGCCGTGGAAGTACGCGGCATAGAAAGAAAAGCGCCAGAGGGAGCCTGTAAAGCCGGGATACACACCATTGCGGCGAGCCGCGTGGATTATCGCGTGGTTAGCGATCGTCGCTTACAGCGAGAGGTGAGTGCGCGTCCGATTGTACTACGCGAATTACGCCGTCAGGATGCGTCGCAGATGCCGCTCGCTGAGAACGACGACGTGCTCCAGGCACTCGCGCCGGCTCGAGCCAATGAGCTCCGCGAAGGGATTCTGCCAGGGGCTGTGCGGTGCGGTGAGGACTTCCTCGATCCGCAGGCCCTTCACGCGGCGGCGGAACTGTCTTCCGTAGATCTGGTCGCGACCGCGGAGGAGATAGAAGGAGGCGAGCTTCTCTACCTCGGGCCGTTCGCGGCATCTGCCGTTCCGCGACAAGATGGTCACGAGAAATCCACAGCTTACTGGGGGACCGGAGATGAGAGTACTGGCGACGTTCGCGCTCTTGACTCTCGTAGCGACGACTTGGGCAGGCACCGTCCAAACCATCAAGATCGATCCCGAACCCGTCCCCTGCAACGGAGAAGAGACCGAGTTCAAGTACGTCAACACGACGCGAAGCCCGCTCCATGTCAAGCAAGTTCAGCTCTGGCAGCGGGTCAGCGGGCCGGCGCGCGGGTTTGCCGACGTGCTGCGAGTGAGCGCGACCGAG
>Ga0114129_10001056_pt1 | contig 36130 bp, 32 predicted proteins | sample RhiMetdeltSRZDD1_FD_80071 | JGI IMG/M metagenome (GOLD analysis project Ga0114129, IMG submission 80071) | Populus rhizosphere microbial communities from Tennessee, USA - Rhizosphere MetaG P. deltoides SRZDD1 (version 2) (version 2) | ecosystem: Host-associated > Plants > Roots > Rhizosphere >...
AGAGCGGACACAGGAGTACAGAGTTACGCCGACTTGTCCGTGCTGGCAGTAATTTGCATTTCTCCTCGATAATTGCGCTACTACGTCTGTTCGCGGTTCTCCTCAAGGTAGTGTCCCATTTCCGCCGGAGGCGGATCAGCCTTTGGCTGAGGCTCCTGAATAATCCGTGCTAGCGAAAGCGAGCTTCCACCGAGCGCGCGTGATCGTCAAGCCCTTCGAGCCGCGCCATATGAGTAATTTTCGGGGCCAAAGCTTTCAAAGCGCGCTTCTCAGCGTGGATGACCGTCGTGCGCTTGAGAAAATCATAAGTGCCGAGCGGCGAAAAAAAACGCGCGCTCCCGCCGGTGGGAAGCACATGATTGGGCCCCGCCAAGTAATCCCCCAGCGGCGGCGCCGAGTAAGGCCCGAGAAACATCGCGCCGGCATTGCGTATCTGCTTCGCCAGTCTTTCGGGCCGCTTCACAATCAGTTCGATGTGCTCCGGGGCGATGGCATTGGCTAGCTCGATCATTTCTTTTTGGCCGCGCGCGACGATGATCGCGCCGTATTTTGCCAGAGCCTTGAGCGTGATCGCCCGTCTCTTCGTGTTTTTAAGCAGAGCGTCGATCGCCCGTTGAATCCTGAGCGCGGTGGCCGTTGACGTCGTCACGCACAACGCCGCCGCTAACTCGTCATGCTCCGCCTGAGAGAGCATATCCGCCGCCACATGAACAGGTTCCGCCGACTCGTCCGCCAGGAGCAAAATCTCGCTCGGCCCGGCGATCGAATCGATATTGACTTCACCGAAAACCATTCGCTTGGCAGTGGCAACGAAGATATTACCCGGGCCGACGATTTTATCGACCCTGGGAATCGTTCGCGTGCCGAAGGCCAGCGCGGCCACCGCTTGGGCGCCGCCGACACGGAAAATTCGATCGACCCCGGCCACATGAGCAGCGGCGAGAATAATGGCGCCGTCGTTGCCAATGGGCGAGGTCATGATGATTTCTTTGACGCCGGCGACCCTGGCGGGAATCACGTTCATCAGGACTGTGGACGGATAGGAAGCCTTGCCTCCAGGGACGTAGACACCGACGCGTTCGAGCGGCGTGATCCGTTGACCGAGCGACATGCCGAGCGGATCGTGATAGTGCCAGCTTTTCAGCAGCTGGCGGCGGTGAAACGCGGCGATTCGCTTTGCCGCAAGTCTTAACATGGCCAAGTCTCGACGCGCCACTTTGGCCAACGCCCGCTCTACTTCCGGGGCCTTTACTTCCATTGTAGCCCGCGTCAGCCGTATGCCGTCGAACATTCGAGTGTAATTCAAGAGCGCCGCGTCTCCGCGCCGTTGAACAGCCGTGACGATTTCAGACACGCGCCTTTCAACTTCACTGCCACGGGTGCCGCGCCGCGCCAGAATTTTTGCCAACAGTGGCTTGAACCCGGCATCCGTTGTCTTAACCAACTTGATCTTCATCGATCTATAGGTAAATACTTTAGTTGTTGTCGCGCCTGATGTTTTTCCCGATGGTTCGACGTTGAACCTTGAACGAACGCGTTCAGCTCTTCACCCTTTCGATCTGGGCGCCTAGCCGAGAAAGCTTTTTTTCAATCTGCTCGTAGCCCCGGTCGAGGTGATAGACCCGCGAAACTTCCGTAGTGCCGTTGGCGACCAAGCCGGCGAGAACCAGCGCCACGCTCGCGCGCAGGTCACTCGCCATCACCGGCGCGCCCGAGAGCTCGCGCACGCCGCGCACCACAGCGCGATTTCCTTCTAGCTTGATCTGCGCGCCCATGCGGTCCAATTCCTGCACGTGCATGAAACGATTCTCGAATATCGTCTCGGTAATGATGCTCACTCCGTTGGCCACGGCCATCAGTGCCATCATCTGCGCCTGCAAGTCGGTGGGGAACCCGGGATAGGGGAGCGTTGTGACGTCTATGCTATTGATGTTGCCGTTGCGCTGAACTCTGATCCCGGCTTGATCGGCTAGGTAGACGACACCCGCTTCCTTAAGCTTGATGAGAAATGCCTCGAGATGGTCCGCGCGCGCTTCTCGGACCAACACGTCGCCGCCGGTAATTGCCGCGGCAATGACAAAACTACCGGCTTCGATGCGATCCGGAATGATCCGATGGCTCGTTCCATGCAACACATCGACGCCTTCGATTTGAATAATGTCCGTGCCGGCGCCCTGAACCTTCGCGCCCATTTCGTTTAACGCGGTGGCGAGATCGTCGATCTCGGGCTCCTTTGCGGCATTCTCGACGGTGGTCGTACCCTCCGCCAGAGTCGCTGCCATCATTAGATTCTCGGTGGCACCGACCGACGGCAGATCTAGATAGATTTTGGCGCCCCGTAGCCGTGTTGCCTTTGCTTCCACGTAGCCGTGCGATTGCGCGATCGTCGCGCCCAAAGCCTCCAGGCCTTTAAGATGAAGATTGATCGGCCGCGCGCCGATGGCACAGCCGCCCGGGGTCGACACTCGCGCTTGCCCGAAGCGAGCCACCAGCGGTCCGAGCACCAAGAACGACGCCCGCATGGTTTTCACCAGCTCATAGGCAGCTTCGAATTTGTCGATCCGGTTCGCTTGCAACGTCAAATCGTCCGCGCCATCCAGCCAGCTTTGATTGTCGTTTCGATCGCCTAAGCCGGAAAGCAGTCGGAGCGTCGTGCGGACGTCGGCAAGATGAGGCACCCCTCGATAGGTGCACGGCTCGCTGGTAAGCAGGGACGAAATCAGCACCGGCAGCGCCGCATTCTTCGAGCCGCTCACGGTGACTTCGCCTGTGAGTCTTTTCCCGCCTCGTATAACGATTCTGTCCACTCGCCCGAACTCCTTAAGCTGAATTCGCGCCTTTGCCAGTCAATCTTGCCACCACCACACGGTCTCGCCCGGCATAGTCTTGAAAGATCGCTACGCCGGTGTAGCCGCGCGCAGTGAATAATCTTGAGACTTCTTTTCCCATATCGGCGCCGACTTCTAAGGCGACGGCGCCATTCGGCGCCAAGTAATGTCGTGCCTGGCGCGCGATGCGCCGGTAAAAGTTGAGCCCGTCGGCTCCGCCGTCCAACGCACCACGTGGCTCCCAGCAACTCGCTTCCGGCTCTAGGGCATCTATCTCTGCACTGCGAATGTACGGCGGATTCGAAACGATCAAGGCGAATCTTCCCGCGGATTCGCCGATAGCTTTGAAAAGATCCCCCTGGAAAAATCGAACTCGTTCCGCCACACCGTTGCACGTGGCATTGCGTCGGGCGATTTCCAACGCCGCTGGAGATACATCGGTCGCCCATATCACCGCGGACGGCAATTCCTTCGCTAAACTGACCGCGATAGCCCCGCTGCCCGTGCCGATATCGAGAACTGGTAGCGAATGGATCTGCGGTAATTCCCGCGCCAGCGCCAATGCAATTTCCACCAAACGCTCGGTTTCCGGGCGCGGGATCAGCACGTCCGGCAAGACGCCAAATTCCAGAGACCAGAATTCGCGTCGTCCCGTGAGGTAAGCGATCGGCTCGCGCTCGAGCCTTCGGCGTAAAAGTTCGCGATACTGTCGAAGGTGACCTTCACTCAAAAGGAAATCCGCTGAGGCCAAAAGTTCCGCCCGCGTCATGCCCAAGACATGTCCCATGAGCACTTCAGCATCGAGGCGAGCGGTATCGATGCCGCTATGAGACAGAGTTTGCGCATCTTGCGCCAACGTCTGGCGCAGCCGCCGGTTTCCACCTTCAGAAACGACTATCGACCGGGTTTCCATGGTTGCAGAAAGTTACGCTGTCGCTTTCAATACCTCGGCTTGATAATGCGTGATCAGCCCATCGACGATCTCATCGATCTCGCCTTCCATCACCCGGTCCAATTGGTAGAGAGTCAGATTAATCCGGTGATCCGTCAGTCTCCCCTGGGGAAAATTGTAGGTGCGGATGCGCTCACTGCGATCGCCGCTGCCGACCATTAGTTTGCGCGTGGCCGCAATCTCCGAGCGTTGCTCTTCTTGTTTTTTCTCCAACAAGCGGGCGCGAAGAATTTTCATGCCCTTGGCGCGATTCTTATGCTGCGATTTTTCATCTTGACACGAAATGACGATTCCCGTGGGAATATGCGTAATGCGCACCGCCGAGTCCGTCGTGTTGACGCTTTGACCGCCCGGTCCCGAGGAGCGAAACACGTCGACTCGGATTTCCTTCGGATCGATGGCGATCTCAACTTCGTCAGCTTCAGCCAAGACGGCAACGGTCACCGCCGATGTGTGGATACGTCCCGACCCTTCAGTGACCGGCACTCGCTGGACTCGATGGACTCCGCCTTCGTATTTGAGCCGCGAGTAGGCGCCCTGTCCCTCTATGCTTAGAATAATTTCCTTGTAACCGCCTAGCCCCGTCGGATTGGAGCTCATCATTTCCACGCGCCAACCGCGCGATTCAGCGTAGCGGGAATACATGCGGAAAAGCTCCGCCGCGAACAGTGCGGCTTCCTCGCCGCCCGTGCCGGCGCGGATTTCCACGATGACATTTTTTGCGTCGTTGGGATCCTTCGGCAGGATCAGGATCTTCAGCTGGTTTTCCAGCGCCTCCTTGCGCTCGCGCAGGATCGCGATTTCCTCCTTGGCCAGCTCCCGGATCGCCTCGTCGCGTTCCTCCAGAAGTTGCCGGTTGTCATGGATTTCTTGCTCCACTTTGCGCCACTCGCGAAAGCATCTAACGATCTCCTCGATCTCGGCGCGCTCCTTGGCGAGCTTGGAATATTCCCGCTGCTGGCCGAGCAGCTGGGGATCGGACATCATCCTTTCCAGCTCCATATAACGATTTTCAACTTGGGCTAGCTTATCAAGCATGGCGAATTCACGATCTAGATCAACGGCGAAAAATAAAAAAGGGCAAAGGGATCATCGCTGCCCTTTGCCCTTTACTCCCCACAAAAATCTAGTAAATCACATTCAGCAGTCCTACGCTGACGTATTCTTCAGGCCGTATTTCTTTCTAAACTTTTCTACACGACCGGCTGAGTCAACGAATTTCTGCTTTCCGGTAAAGAAAGGATGACAGTTGGAGCAAATTTCGACGTGGATGTTCCCCACGGTGGAGCGCGACTCGACAACATGTCCGCACGCGCAAACAATCTTGGCAGTTTTGTACTCCGGATGGATTCCTGGCTTCATAAGATCCTCTCAGTTAACGCATTTTTATAACACAACGATACTCCTGCTTCAATTGGGCGCGGCGGCAGCGCCCGCGATGAACCAAGGTTAGCGCTATTTTGGGCTAAAAATGTTTAGATTTGCCAAATACGCTATTACCCCCTAAAATATGGCCGAAGTTGGGCAGTTGTTGATTGTAAGTAGCCCGGAGAATCGGAGGATTTAAGCGAATTATGAGCAAGCCGGAACCAGCCTATTCATCAACTCAAACATTGGTCCCGCCCGTGCCGTTAAAGGCCGACAGCACCCAGCTCGATTTTGGCTTCCTCGCGGATCTGGCGCTCAAGACCGTCTATGCGGACGCGAACTGCACGACGGAAAGGGCGGCGGAGAGAATGAAACTGGCGATGCCCGTTGCAGAAGAGTTGTTGCAGCACCTGTACCGGGAAAAATTCGTTGAAATCCGAGGGCTTATCGCTTTCGGGAACCATCGGTACGGCCTCCTCGATCGCGGCTGGCAACGCGCCCAGCAGTTGCTCCAGATGAACGGCTACATCGGCCCGGCGCCGGTTTCCTTACCAGCCTACAGCGAAATGGTCATCCGCCAGAGCGCGGTTCGGGATCCGATAGAACCCGAGTCGGTACGCAGCGCTATGTCGGGACTGGTACTGCCTGAGGGCACCGTGCAGACCCTAGGGCTCGTCGCCAACTCGAGGCGAAGCCTTTTCATGACGGGACCGTCCGGCAACGGTAAAACCACTATCGCCACGGCGCTTCACACCGCTCAACACGGCGAGATCTGGATTCCCCACGCCATCGAAGTCGATGGCCAAGTCATTAAAGTATTCGACCTTCACAACCACCAGCCGGTTCCGGCAAACGATATCGGCCGGCATGACGAACGTTGGATACGAATCAAGCGGCCCATCGTGATCGTCGGCGGTGAAATGACCATCGAAACCATGGATCTCATTTACAGCAACACCGTCAGGTTTTACGAAGCGCCGTTTCAAATGAAATCGAACGGCGGCACCTTGGTGATCGACGACTTCGGCCGGCAGCGGGTCGATCCCCACGATCTTCTCAATCGCTGGATCGTTCCCCTCGAGGGGCGCATCGACTATCTCACCCTGCACACCGGCAAGAAAATTGAAGTGCCATTCGAGCAGCTCTTGATCTTCGCCACCAACCTCGATCCCAGCGATTTGGTCGACGACGCTTTTCTGCGCCGCATGGGATATCGTCTTTATGTAAATGCGCCGGACCGGGAGATGTACACGGCGATTTTTCAACGCTTCGTGGAAGTCAGCGGCTTCGATTACGATCCCAAGCACCTCGAATACGTTTTTCAACTCTACGAAACAGACAAGCGTCCGCTCCGAGGCTGCGAACCGCGCGATCTGGTCCTGCGCTGCGCCGACCTTTGCAAGTACGAGAATCGCCCAATGGCTCTTTCAAACGAGTTAATTCAACTCGCCTGGAAGAATTACTTTGGCGCAGCACCGACGGTGCAGTAACGCAAAGCGCCAATTTTGCTCTACGGGTCGGGGAAGAGGGATCTGGCATGACGCGCCGGCTCAAACAAATGAGATACATAGATGTTCTTTTGCTCGCGCTGATAGCGGTCTACGGCTGCGCCACTTCTCCTCAATCTATCTCCGAGACTACCGTGGAAGACAAAATCGCCAGGCTCAAGATCGGACAAATTGGCAAGTCGGAAGTCGAAACGATTTTCGGGCCCGAGCACGGCAATGATCGCCACCGCTGGGTGTATCACTTTGCGGATACGCAGTTTGAAATTACCGGTGCCGGGCAAGCATCCGGAAAGCCGTCCGTACCAATTGCTGTTGGAGTCGTGCCGACCAATACTCGAGCACTCGTGATGGTCACGTTTAATGAATCTGGAATTCTCAAACGCATCGAGGTTGCGAGGTTTTTTAGCGAACCTTTCGTCAACGATTATTGGTACCTGGTCAAGGAACCGACCAAAGAGCGGTTGCAGGCGATCGCCGGTATGGCGGAATCGGTCGGCTTTAAGGTCGCCGGTCTAGACCCAGACGTCGGCACATTTGGCTTAGAACATCCTGCGAGCAAGGCGCGCATGGCCGTCAAGCTGGACGGACAAACACTACGGATTACTTCAACTAATCCGCATCATCGCACGGGTCCTGAATACCGCGTCTATTCAAAGCGCGAGACGGCGTTCACAAACAGCATCGCCAATTCTGAGCTCGTGCAGTAATTCGAGTCATCCGTTAAAATCGTATAACAGACGGTAAATCCGCCCTGACAACGCAACAAGCGAAACCAAACCCCTAACCGGGCAAGCTCCAGCTCAAACCAGTCACACAAAACCAAAGACGGCTTACACTGCGATCTGCTGGGCGGGAAGAATTTCTATTGAGAGTTTGCTGAATGCCACTCAACAATGCATTCGTTGCACACTTCACTCGTGCTTGGGATGTGCCGCTGCTCCACATAATCTTCGCCGGGCCATTTTGAGCAAGTATCACAAAAATGCCAAACTTCGGATTGTTGTTTTCGTCTATACAACTTGGGTGACTTCGCGAGTAGGCGTTGAACCGTTGCGATCAAGACAGGTGGGTCAATAGGCTTTGGAAGAAATTCAGTCAATCCGGTCAAAGCCGCTGCTGCAAATTGGGCTGTGTAACCCGAAATGATGATGATCGGCACGGCGGGCCATTTCTGGCGAATTCGAGTGACTAACGCGAAGCCATCTAAATTCGGCATTATCAAATCGGTGATGACAAGATCGAGGGCGTATTTATCAAGTAACGTTAGCGCTTCGGTACCGTCCTTTGCTTCTACTACCTCGTGGCCATTAAAGCGCAGAATCTGCGCAACCGCATACCGCGCGATGGCTTCATCTTCGACGAGAAGAATCATCCTCTCAATTATATCAAATGCCAGTCAAAAAATGTGAAAATTGGCGGCAAACTCCCCGGCTTTTTTGGTGGAGCCGATGGGAGTCGAACCCACGACCTCTTGAATGCCATTCAAGCGCTCTCCCAACTGAGCTACGGCCCCACGGATGGAAGGATTGAGTGCTGAGTCCTGAGTAATGAGTTGTAGAAAAGAGACCGAAAAAAGTCAAACCCAGGTCAACCACAAGTAAGGAAAAAAGCCTCTGTAATTGGTCTTCATCGTCCGGTTTACTCAGCGCCCGTCGCTCAGCACTCAGTACTATCTATTACCTCCCCCGAACCAGCTCCTCGGCGTGGCGGCGTGTTTGCTCGGTGATTTTGACGCCGCCGAGCATGCGCGCCACTTCGCTAACGCGGTCTCGGTCCAAGAGCCGTTGGACCCGCGTGAAGGTCCGCCCTTTCTCGATTTCTTTCTCGACGACGAAGTGCGTGTCGGCCATGGCAGCGATCTGCGGCAGGTGGGTCACGCTGATGACTTGATGTTGCGCCGCCACCTGCTTTAATTTTTTTCCGACGATTTCCGCCACCCGCCCTCCGACCCCGGCGTCGACCTCATCGAAGAGCAGGGTCGAAACCACTCCCGGGGTCAGCACCAGCGCCTTGAGCGCGAGCATCAGGCGCGAGAGTTCGCCGCCGGAGGCGATCTTCGCCAGGGGTTTCACCGGTTCTCCCGGATTCGGCGAAAAATAGAATTCCACCTGGTCCATGCCTCGTTCGGTGAGCTTCCTGCCGGCAATAAAAAACGGCGGGATATCAGCCTTGTCATCCTGGGCGACGAAGCGCACCTCGAACACGGTGTCCGCCATTCCTAGGCTCTTGACCTCTTTTTCCATCTCACGCTTGAGCTTTTTCGCCGCGCGCTGTCGCTCGTGGGAGATTTTCTCGGCCGTTTCCCACGCGCTTCGGCGCGCCTCCTCGAACGCTTTTTCCAAGCCGGCGATTTGCCCCTCGCCTTGCGCGAGACCGTCCAAAGATTCCTTGGTTTCACGATGTATGCGCAAAATTTCTTCGACATTGGCGCTATACTTCCGTTTGAGACGTTGGATTTCCGCCAGGCGGTCCTCGAGTTGCTCCAAAGCCCGCGGGTCAAAGTGAACTCGCCCGGCGTAACGCCGCAGTTGAATCGCGGCTTCTTGCAGTTGTGCCAGCGAAGACTCCAACAGCTCGAGGGTAGGCTGCAAATTTTGATCGATCCCCGCCAATTCTTTTAACTTGACGGTGTATTTGCCGAGCCGACTGACCAACGCGGCGTCGCCTTCATATAGAAGTTCCTCCCCTTCACGACACCCTTGATGTAACTTCTCGGAGTGGGAGAGAATGTTCTTGTCCGAGCGGAGCTCTTCTTCTTCGCCCACTCTGAGCCGCGCCTGCGCGATCTCTTCGACCTGCGACTCGAGTAGCGCCTTCTCCTTGCGTCGGTTGTCGAGTGACGCGAGGGTTTCCTGGAGTCGATTCCACGCGTCCGAAAGTGCGTCGAAGCTCCCTTTCATCGACTTGGCGTCTTGCTCCAAGTCCGCAAACGCGTCGAGCAAGTTCAAATGGGTTTCCGGCTGCAACAGGTTGTGGTGTTCATGCTGGCCGTAGATGTGCACCAACGCGCTGCCCACTTCGGCGAGCAATCCGAGGGGGCAAAGGCTGCCGTTCAAATAAATTCGATTTTTACCCGAGCGATTAAGAATCCGTCTGATGACCAGATCGCCGTCTGTTTCGAATCCTGCCGCGCCGAGCTTGGACTCGATCGCCGGCGGCAAGGTCTCGAACAGTGCTTCTACCGTCGCCTCGTCTTCCTGGTGGCGGATAATGTCCGACCCGCCCCGTTCGCCGGAGATCAGCCCCAGGGCATTGAGGATAATCGATTTTCCCGCGCCGGTTTCCCCGGTGATGATGTTCAACCTCGGCCCCAGTTCCAGCACGACCTCATCGATGACGGCGAAGTTCTTGATGCGAAGTTCGCGCAGCATAGAGCGGTGGTATTAGCGCTCTCCCCACTTTAATTTTTCGCGCAAGATTTCATAGTAACTTCGCGACGGAAGCTTGATCAGCGAAACCGGCATGCCGTAATCACGGGCTTCCACCTTGTCACCATTGTTCAGCCGTACGCCTTGCTGCCCGTCGGGACTCAGAATGACGGTGTCACCGAACGATCGTAAAGTCACGCGGATGGTGGCGTTACTCGGCACGACGATCGGCCGGTTGGTCAAGGTATGCGGACAGATCGGCGCGAGCACGATAGCGCCGAGAGTGGGTTCGAGAATCGGCCCCGCCGCAGCCAATGAATAAGCGGTCGAGCCCGTCGGCGTCGAAATGATCAGTCCATCGGCTCGATAGGTGCAAAGATAATCATCACCGACGTAGGTTTCCAGATCGATGATTCGGCTGCGTGCTCCCTTGGCGATCACCGCGTCGTTTAGCACGCGGAACTTGTGCGAGCGTCTTTTCTTGCCGGTCGCTCGGATTTCGAGGGTCATGCGTTTTTCAACTTCGTAGTCGCCCTCCAGGGTTTTGCTCAGAACTGACTCCAGCTCATCGACCGCGACCTCAGTGATAAAACCCAACCCTCCAAGGTTGACTCCGAGAATCGGCACCTCGGGTCGTTCCACCAACGGCGCAATATTGAGCAAGGTGCCATCGCCGCCAAGAGAAATGATGAGATCGGCCTTCGTCGCCATTTGCTTCTTATTACATGTCTGCGCTCCCGCATGCGCGAGTCCGTTTTCGACGCAAACTTTTTTTCCGCGCTTCTTGAGCCACGGTATCAACCAACGAGCCGTTTGCGCAGCCTTCGGCTCCTGGTACTTTGCCACTAAACCAACCGTGCGAATCATCGATGAAAAATGCTCCTCGCCGAGATTATCACAGAGTTAAAAAAAATGTCCATGTAATAACATTCGTTCAAGGTTCAAAGTTCAACGTTGGCACCCGAGCTGTGACGTTGAACCTGGAACCTTGAACTTTGAACGCCGGGTCGGTACAGACCCTCGCCTTCGACTCGGAGGGCTTCCCTTGAGGCCATCGGTAGTGTGGATAATACAGGTTTAGACGACGAGATTTCTCAAACGCGAGCTGAGGTAGTCCACCAGCATCACGAGAGCAATCAAAACCAGCACAATCGCCGCCGCTTCTTGATACTGGAACGTGCGAAAGCTCGTATTCATCAAGTAGCCGATCCCGCCGGCACCGATTAGACCGAGAACCGATGCGGCGCGGATATTAGTCTCGAGGCGATACAAGGTGAAGGAAATCAAATCGGGCAAGACCTGCGGCAGGACGGCGAAGGAAACAATCTGCGCATAGCCGGCGCCGGTGGCGCGGATCGCTTCGACGACTCCTTCGTCGATATTTTCGACCGATTCTGAAACCAACTTGCCGAGCACCGTAGCCGTGTGAATTGCCAATGCCAGGGTCCCCGCGAACGCCCCCAGTCCAACTGCCGCGACAAACAAAAGACCCAGCGCCAGATCCGGAATCGTGCGCACGAAATTTAGCGCCCCGCGCACGCTGTAATACACCATTGGGTGCGGCGTGGTATTGCGCGCCGCCAAAAACCCGATGGGAAATGCGACCACGAGAGCCAGAAAAGTCCCGGCCAACGCCATCTGCACCGTCTCCAGGGTCGCGCCGGCTACGGTTTGAGGAAAGGTATTATTCCACCAGCGTTGTCGCGCTTCCTTAGTAGACTCTTCAAGAGGCAAAGGCAGCAAGAGCTCGGTTGGTGTCATATTTTCTGGGAAGAAGTAGTTTTTACTGTTAGTGATCTTTGAGAAATCCGGCGGCAACATACGACTGAGCGTGACGAAAATTTGCGGTATGCCCTCGATCAGCTCGCTCGGACGGATCTTGGCTCCCTGAAAGGACCACGCGAGGACCACCAGGGCAATAGCGACGAGGACATAGAAGCGCGCGCTCCGTTTTGGCTCGGGTGGCGCATCTTCCAATACGACGCCTTCGGATTTTCTGTAAGTTTCCTCAGCCAAAGGTCACCTCCGCTCTCGTCGGCTAATTCTTTCCTGTCGTCGCGCTATAAGCAACTGATTACGGGAGCCGTGGATCGATTTCCTCGACATCGAGGGAGAAATCTAAACGGCCACGCACGGCGACATTGAACCCCGGTAAGCAGACGGATCCAATGTTCAATCCTTGTGGTAATAAATCGAATCGATCATCGCGTCGGTCAGGGTCGTGGTCGGACCGTCAAACAAAATTCGCCCTTGCCTGAGCCCGATGACGCGGTCGGCGTACTCCCGGGTCAGCTCGAGCGTGTGTAGACTTACCACTGCCGTAATGCCATCTTCGCGGCAGATCCGTTTTAGAATATCGAGCACGACTCGTGACAGCTTCGGGTCCAGGCTTGACACCGGCTCATCGGCGAGAATTATCGCCGGCTCCTGCATCAGGGTCCGCGCAATGGCGACCCGTTGCTGCTCGCCGCCGCTCAGTTCGTCGGCGCGCTTGTAGGCGTGCTCGAGGAGGCCCACGCGTTTGAGATTGAGCAGCGCATGGCGTTTTTCTTCACGACTAAATAACCTCAGAGCGCTCCTGAAAGCGGGCTGGTAGCCGAGGCCTCCGGAGAGCACGTTTTCGATCACGGACAATCGCCTTACGATATTGAACTGTTGAAAGATCATGCCGATCTTTCGGCGTAGCGCGCGCAGGTCGCCGGCGTTGAGCTTCAACACATCGACGGTCGCGTCATTTGATTTGCCGGCCAAAAGTGCATCCGGGACCAGGATCTGTCCGGAACTGGCGTCGATGAGGCGGTTTATACAGCGCAACAAGGTCGACTTCCCCGCGCCAGACAGGCCGATTACGCCGACGAATTCTCCTTGATCAACGCGGAAACTGACCCCGTGCAAAACGGGCGAGTTACCATCGTAGGCTTGACGAAGCTTCTTGACCTCGAGGATCGTCACGGGCGTTTTTTTTGCAGCGCGTCTTTGATTGGGATGCCGGCGTCGAGAAACGCCTGGCGCACCGAATCGTAATCCTTGTCGCTGGCGGGCACGAAACCATCGATTTGATAGAGATCGCGAAGCATCTTCTTCCCCTTGGGCTCACGGCTGAGCTCTATGAAGACGTCTTCGATTTTCTTGGCAATTGCGTCGTCGAGAGTGGCGCTGATGACTAGATTATCGGCGGGAATCGGCTCGGAAAACGCGATGGCGCGAATCTTTTTCACATCCTCGGTATTTTTTAGATAGCGCATCCAGGCGGTATCTTCGTAATCGGGCGAATTGGCGTAAGTTGCGCCGGCATCGACCTTGCCATTTAACACAGCCAGCACGGTAGCGTCATGCCCGCCGGAATATAGAATTTGCCTGAAGTCGCGCACCGGATCGATACCGCGCTCTTTGAGCATTTTGCGCGGAATCACGTTACCGGTGGTGGACAGTGAATCGCCGAACGCGAAAGTCCTGCCGCGCAGGTCTTCGAGAGTTTTGATGCTGCTATCGGTCCGCGTAATGATCGCGGCATAATAATAGGGAATGCCCTTTCGTTCCGATTTAAGAATCACTTTGATATTGGCTTCGTTTTTCGCCAGCACGTAGGAAGCCGGCGCGAGAAAGGCGACATCGAGTTTTTTGACTCGCAAGGCCTCGATGACTCCTGTGTAATCCGTGGCGACGAAAGGCTGGATCTCCATCGCGAGTTTCTGGCGCAAGAGCTCGACGATGGGCTGTGCGTTGTGCATCACCTGTTGGGCGTCTTCCGCCGGCACAAAACCGACGCGCAGGATCTTGCCGCCCTTGCCCGAATCACCACAAGCAACTAGGGCCGATATTAATCCAAGTGCAAAACATCGCTGCAGCCGGTATCTCCTCATCGCAGCATTCATTGATACTGAAAGCGGCTAAGCGGTGCAAACGTTTTGGTTTCGGCGATTAGAATGTTAGAAACGAAGGTCATGAATCGGCGCACACTCTTGTTTGCAATCGGTTTTCTATTTGTGGCCGGCTGCGGCCCAGTCCGTTCCGTGCCGCTGGCGGAGCTACGATCTTTGTCCGAAGGCGCCACCGCGCGCTTTGTCTATCCCATCTCGCTAGGCAAAGCTGAAGCCTATCTGGTTCGACCGCACGGTCCCGGACCTTTTCCTCTGATGCTCCTTTTGCACGGGCATAGTTGGGCCGGCCTGGGTGCGAAAAGAGTTTTGCCGGCAGCCGATCTTTTTGCCCGCGAGCTTTGCGTTGCCGGCCTCGCCGTGTCTTTGCCGGGTTATGGGGATACCGAGGTTGACGTCGGACCGCTCGAGGAGGCAACCCGCCAAGTGGTTCTCGACGCAATCGCGACGGCCAAAAAGCTACCGTGGATCGATGCCAAACGGCTTTACGTTTACGGATTTTCCCGCGGCGCGGTGGTGGCGGCTGCGCTTATCAATCAGATGGATGGTGTCAAAGGCGCGCTGCTTCAATCGGGTGCCTATGATCTGCCACGGCTTTACCGCGACACTTCCAGTTTCTGGATGCGCCAGCTGCTCAATCCCAACGGCGAGGCTGAACCCAAACTCCAAAATTTGCTTCCGGAGGTCTCCAGTTGGCAAGCATCGACGCTTATCCTACATGGGGCGCGCGATCCTTTCGTGCCGGTTTCGCAGGCGAGGTTGCTGCGCGATCGACTGAAAAGTTTTGCCAAGCCGCACCGCCTCGTGTTGTTTCCAAATCATGGCCATTGGTTACCCGTGCACGAGATCAAAGATCAAGCGGTTCAGTTTCTCAAAGAAAACGGCGGAAACGCTTGCGTGGCTAGCGACCCTTGATCTCTTCGAGCAGCTGTTCGGCCTTTTGTTTGTGCTTGGCGTCGTCGGAAAACTGGATCCGCAGTTCCGGAATCGACCTCAACAGGACACGCGCCGGCTCCCATTCCTCCTTGGCGACGTGACTACGGGCCAGCTCCAAGCGAGAGACAATCACCGCGGGATTTAGCGCCACCGCTTTTTTGAAATAGTCGATGGATTTTTCCAAGCTTCCCTCAGGCAGGGAACGGCCGTAGAGCACCGAAGCGACCACTCGGCTGGCACGCCCGATCTCGGCCATCTTGCGATGCCACAGCCCATAGATGTGGTATGCCGAGCCATTGTTCGGGTCCAAAGCGATCGCCTTTTCGACCTGCTCGCGAATCTCTCCGGCGAGGTCGACCTGTTTCGCAATGGGCGACACCAAGGCGATATTGCCGACCGCGGCGGCGATCCAGAAATATCCCCAGGTGGACTGGGGATCGACTTTGACCGCCCTGCGGGCATAGTCCTCGGCGGCGGAGTATTCCTTGAGTCTTCGATCTTTCCCTTGGGTATCGTCTTCCGGAATCTGGTCGCCGATGTCGATGTGAGCGCGCGCGAGCTTGACCAGCGCTTCAAAATTCCCTCCGTCGAGCCGGATTATTTTTTGCAATTCAGCGACGGCTTCTTTGGGTTTGAATTGGGTGTACAATCGCTCGGCAATTTTATGCAATCGCGCGATATCCGCGCCATCGTTCCGGCAGCATGACTGCTTGAGTTCTGGCGCGGTTGTAACATCTGCCGATTGGGCGCCGGGCACGGGCGCCGAGAGCAGCGCGACTAAAACTAACGGCAGGCGGATGTTTCGATGCAAGATCATTTACCTTACAGGGATCGCTTTTCCGGCCTCGTCGATCGCGACGTAAATAACCTCGGCTTCGGTAACCTTGACGCGGTGTCGGGGTTCCTTCCCGCGCTCGGCTTCGACGCTGACTTTGACCGTCACCGAGGTCGTCCCCTGCCGCACCACCGAAGTATAAAAGCTTACCACGTCGCCGACGTACACCGGCGCGATAAACTCGACTTCGCGCATCGCCCGGGTGACAAATTTTCGCGACGCCTGGCGTGAAGCGGCAATGCCTCCGGCCAAATCGATATGGCTCAGGATCACGCCTCCGAAAATCGTACCGTGCGAATTGGTATCGCGGGGCAGCATGGTGACACGTAGTGTCGGATCGAGAGGCTTGCTCATCGGTGGTGTATTATGGACGAGCGGAGAGAGCAAATTTAACGAAAACGACACGGCCCCGTTCGTCTAGAGATAGGCGAGCCATTTTTCGTACTTGCTTTTCTTCCCTTTGATGATGTCGAAGAAAGTTTTCTGGATATCTTCGGTCACCGGGCCACGCCGGCCCGCGCCGATTGGGCGGTCGTCCACCTCGCGAATCGGCGTTAACTCCGCCGCGGTACCGGTAAAAAAGGCTTCGTCGGCGATATAGAGTTCGTCTCTCGTGAAGCGCTCTTCAACCAACTCATAGGCCTTGTCCCGGACTAATGTAATGATCGAGTCTCTCGTGATGCCCGGCAAGATCGAAGTCAATGGTGTAGTTTTGATCTTGCGGTCGCGAACGATGAAAATATTCTCGCCGCTGGCTTCAGAAACGTAGCCCTCGGCGTCGAGCATGATGGCTTCGTCATAGCCGGCTTTCTTGACTTCGTGCTTGGCCAAAACCGAGTTGATATAATTGCCCGTGGTCTTGCTCTTGGTCATCATCACATTGACGTGATGGCGCGTAAACGATGAGACTTTGGCGCGGATACCGTTTTGCAGGCCTTCATCGCCGAGATAGGCGCCCCAGGGCCAAACCGCTATGCAGACATTGATCGGGTTATTCGGCGCGTAAAGTCCCAATTCGCCCAGACCGACGAACGCGAGGGGACGAATGTAGCATTGCGTAAGCTTGTTGGCGCGGATGACCTCGAGGGTCGCCCTACACAGCTCGTCTTCAGTGTACGGCAGCGGAAATCCGAGAATCTTCCCGGAGTCGGCCAGGCGCCGAATGTGTTCCGGTAAGCGAAAGACCGCCGAGCGGCCGTCGGCAAGCTCGTAACAACGGATGCCCTCGAAGTATGCGGTCCCGTAGTGCAGCGCATGGGCCAACACGTGCACTTTGGCGTCTTCCCAACGCACCAACTTTCCGTCTAACCAAATCTTTTCAGTTTTCATGGACATGCCAAATCTCTACCCACGATCGAATATTTTACCATTTTATGTGCTGCGGTTGTGGTCATCAAGTCGGTCAAAAAAAAGGCCACCCGGTTTTTCCGCAGTGGCCTTCGACAGATAGCGGAAAAATTACAGCCCCTTTTTCAAGACCGGGGCGGGTTTGAAGCCTACGGTACGGCTCGCCTTGATACTGATTGTAGCGCCAGTCTGTGGATTCCTGCCCTTACGGGCTTTGCGTGAGCGTACTGTGAATGTTCCGAAGCCAGGAACTTGAAACCGCTTGCTCTTTTGGATCGCTTTGCCGATGTTTTCGAACGTCGCGTCCACGGCATCCCCGGCCGCAAGCTTGCTGATGTGGGCGCTCTTGGCGACGGCCTCGACTAATTCTCCTTTGGTCATCCGCTTTCACCTCCGTGCGTAGTATCTCGCCATTCGATTAAACAAAAAACCCTGCATGGCGCAAAGGAAAGCCGGATCATTTCCAATTCACCGGAAAATGTCAACAGGTTTATAGGGGTCTCGCGGCCTCGTGGAGCAAACCGTAGCGTACGCCTTGATCGCTGACGATCACTGTTTCCGCGTGCCAGCATGTCATGATCCGTTCTAACAGAGACGCGCCGGCAAAAATAACGTCGGCCCTTTTTGGTTCGAGGCCAACGATGCGCTTTCGTTCCGCGAGGGTTTTTTCTTGCAGCGAGAGGATCTGACGACGGACTTCGTCAAGGGTCAGAGCGCTGCCGTGAACCTGACTGTGGGAGTATCGCTCCAGTTTTTTTTCCATCGCCGCTAACGTTGTAAAGGTTCCGGCAATGCCCACGAGAGTGACCGCCGAATTTGCTCGGATTCCGCGTTCCCCTACCAAGGACAGCTCTCGATCGATCGCTTCGATCATCTCATGGACTTCTTCGGGCCGCACCGGATCAGAATGGAGGCAACGCTCGGTCAGCCGCACCGAACCAAGATTGATGCTGAAGGCCTGAAGAACCCCTGACGCATTGCCTCGGATCAGCTCGGTGCTGCCACCGCCGATATCGATGACCAACAGTTCTTTTCCAACCAGCGAAAGGCCGCGCTGGACCGCCAAGAACGAATAGGCGGCTTCCTCATCGCCCGAGATAACGCGGATGTCAATCCCCAGCTTGTCGTGAAAGCGGGCGCGCACATCCCTACTGTTTTTTGCGTCGCGCAACGCGCTGGTGCCGACGGCGATGATCTCTTCTACGCCGAGACTTTTGCAGTGATCCCGGTAGCGCTCAAGCACTTCGAGGCTGCGCCGCTCGCCTTCGGGAGAGATCAACCCCGTGCGATCGACGCCTTGGCCCAGTCGGGTAATTTCATGGAGATCGTCCAAGACTCGGAAGCGGCCGGTGTCTCTTAATTCCGCGATCAGACAGAGAATCGTGTTGGTACCGACATCGATGAAGGCGCTCCGCCGTGGGCTCATCGCGCGGCCGCTGTCGGTGCGGCGCAAAGGGAGTCCGCATCTGCTGTTAGCGCCAATTCGCGCACCCAGGCGCTCATGTCCGCCAGCGCGCGGCGTGACATCATCTCCTTTTTCGCCTTGCCGTGCCGGCGCACCGTCAATGGCGGGATCAAGCCGAAATTAGCGTTCATCGGCTGAAAGCGCCGGCGTTCCGCATCGGAGACATAACGCAACAAAGCGCCAAGCGCCGTCGTCGCCGGCGGCACCACCGGTTCTTTTCCGGCGAGCAACCTCGCCGCATTGATGCCGGCGAGAAGCCCGGTGGCGGCCGATTCGATATAGCCCTCGACTCCGGTGATCTGGCCGGCAAAGAAGAGTGTCGTGCGCGCGCGCCACTGCAAAGTTGGTGAGAGATGCCGCGGCGAATTGATAAAAGTATTGCGGTGCAGACTGCCCAGGCGAACGAATTCAGCGTTAGCTAGCCCGGGAATCAAGGCGAACACGCGGCGCTGATCGGCATAGGTCATTTTGGTTTGAAATCCGACCAGATTGTACAGCGACTTTTCGCGGTTCTCCTGGCGCAGTTGCACCACCGCGTAGGGACGTTTGCCCGACCGCGGGTCGATGAGTCCCACCGCGCGCATCGGACCGAATGCGAGCGTTTCTCTGCCTCGATCGGCCATTTCCTCGATGGGCATGCAGCCTTCAAACGGCACGAAGCGCTCGAAACTGTAGGTCGGCACGCGTTCGGCCGTAAGGAGTGCGTCGATGAAGCGATAATATTCCTCGCGCGTGATCGGCAGATTGAGATAATCATCACTGCCTTTTTCATAACGCGAGGCCCGAAAAGCACAGCCCATGTCGATGGACTCGGCGGTGACGATCGGCGAGATTGCATCGTAAAAATAGAGATGATCCACGCCCAAGTGCGCGGCGAGCCACTGCGACAGGGCAGGTGACGTCAACGGACCGGTGGCAAGGACTACGATGCCTTGGTCCGGAATTTCCTGAATCTCTTCGCGGATAACCTGGACCGACGGTAAGCCCTCCACCATCGCCGTCAGGGCACTACTGAACGAATCGCGTTCCACCGCGAGGGCCGAGCCCGCAGGCACCGAGTGCGCCTGCGCCTGTCGAATCACCAGGGAATCGAGCTGGCGCATTTCAGCTTTCAACAAACCCGCCGGCGCCGTTAGCGAATCAGAACGAAAGGAATTGCTGCAGACGAGCTCGGCGAGATTTCCTGTGGCATGGGCCTCGGTCATGCGTTTCGGACGCATTTCGAAGAGCTTTACGCCCACGCCGCGTCGGGCAAGCTGCCACGCCGCTTCCGTTCCGGCCAGCCCCCCGCCGATTATGCGGACGACATCTTCCACGAACTATTGTTCCGCCACTTGGATCGAGTAGCCGCACTCTTTTTTGTAGCACCGGTGGGTCCGCCCCGAACGCTTGGTGACCTTTTCTACCAGAATCGGACTGCCGCAATTGGGGCAGGGCGTAGGCAGCGGCTTGTCCCAGGAAGCGAACTTGCAGTTGGGATATTGGTCGCAACCGTAAAACACCTTTCCCCACCGCGACTTCCGTTCCTTCAAGTTGCCTTCTTTGCACTCCGGGCATTTGACGCCGATATCTGCCGGTTTTTCCAGCGGCTGAATGTTCTTGCATTCAGGGTAGCCGCTGCAGCCGAGGAATTTGCCAAATTTGCCCCAACGCAAGAGCATGGGGCGACCGCATTGCTCGCAGCTTTCGTCCACCTCTTCCTCGGCGGCGATTTCGATTTCACCAGTTTCACTACGCTTGAAATTCTTGGTGTTCTTGCATTCGGGATATTGAGGGCAAGCGAGGAACTCGCCGTTACGCCCCCATTTGATGACCATCATCGCGCCACATTTGTCGCAAGCGATATCCGTCGGCACCTCTTGCCGCTTGACGTCGCGCATCTCTTTTTCCGCCTTCTTGAGATCGCGCGAAAAGGGCGTGTAAAAGCGCTTCATCGCGCGGGTCCATTTCTCTTTTCCGTCTTCGATCTTGTCCAGCTCGTCTTCCATGCCGGCGGTAAATTCGACGTTCAGGATATCGGGAAAACTCTCGACCAATAGGTCGGTGACGAGAAAACCCAAATCGGTCGGTGCCAGCGAACGGCTTTCGCTCTGAAACACGTATTCGCGGTCGAGAATATTGGAAATGATCGCCGCATAGGTCGACGGGCGCCCGATGCCTCTCTCATCGAGCTCTTTAATCAGCGATGCTTGGGTGTAGCGCGGCGGCGGCTGGGTGAAGTGCTGGCGCGGTTCCATCGAAAGAAGCGTCAAGGCATCGCCCTTCTGCAGATCGGGCAGCACGCCCGCCAGATCCTCGGCGCTCTCGCTCTCCTGATCTTCGCCGTTCGCCTGGGCGGCGCGCTCGTCGCGCCCTTCGATATAAACTTTCATGAAACCGTCGAATTTGATCTGTTGACCGGTCGCGCGAAACACTGCCTCTCTGACGGGAATCTCGAAGATGGTTTGGTCGTAAACGGCTGGCACCATCTGGCTCGCCACAAAACGATCCCATATCAACGAGTAAAGCTGGAACATATCGCGCCGCAAGTAACGCCGCACGCGCTCCGGCGTGTACTCCAGCGCTGTCGGGCGAATCGCCTCATGGGCGTCCTGCGCGCCCTTTTTCGAGCGAAAGCTATTGGGTTTGCTCGGCAGGTAGTTCTTCCCGAATTGCGCTTGAATGTGCTGCCGTACCGCCGCTAACGCATCCACGGAAACCCGCGTGGAATCCGTGCGCATATAAGTGATCAACCCCACCGATCCTTCGCTTCCCAGTTCGACGCCCTCGTACAAATGCTGCGCCAGCTGCATCGTGCGTCTGGGTTGAAAGCCCAGCTTACGCGCCGCTTCTTGCTGCAATTTGCTGGTCACAAATGGCGGAGTCGGGTAGCGGCGCCGTTCCTTTTTCTCGACCTCCCCGATCTCCCAGGCTGCGCCATCCAGCGACTTGACGATTGCCTGGACGTGGGCCTCATTTTCCAAGCGAAATTTCTTGTTGTCGACCTTTTGCCCCTGCCATTGCACTAGACGCGCTTTGAAGGATGGCGGCCGGCGCCCTTCCAAAAGCGCCGCGAGCGACCAGTACTCCACGGATTCGAAGGCGCGGATCTCACGCTCGCGCTCGCAAACCAAGCGGACCGCGACGGACTGCACGCGCCCGGCGCTCAGGCCGCGCCGCACCTTCTTCCAGAGCAGCGGGCTGATCTGGTAACCAACCAGGCGATCCAATACCCGGCGCGCGATCTGCGCGTCGAATTTGTTGCGGTCGAGCTCGTGCGGTTTGGCGATCGCGTCTTGAACGGCCTTTTTGGTGATCTCGTTAATCAACACGCGGTGCACGCGCTTGTGATTCTTGGCGACCTGATCGGCGATGTGCCAAGCGATCGCTTCACCTTCGCGATCCGGATCGGAAGCCAAATAAATATTGACTTTCCCCTTTGCCGCCTTTTTGAGTTCGTCGATGACCTTCTTTTTCCCCTGAATAACGTGAAAGTCCGGCGCAAAATCTTTTTTGACGTCGACACCGAGCTTGCTTTTCGGCAAATCGACCACATGACCGACGGAGGCTTTGACTTGAAAGTCCCGTCCCAAATACTTTTCCAAGGTTCTCGCCTTGGCGGGTGACTCAACGATAACTAAATTCTTTGCTGCCATAATTTCAAACTCGTTTCCAAGGAATCAAACGTTACGCTAATTCTAGCGTTCGGCGATGTAAATTTTTCCCGGCGTTTGGCGAATAAATCCCTGCAATTCCAAATCCAAAAGAATCTCTAACACCTGCGCCGTCGGAAGAGAGCTTCTTTCAATCACCTGATCCACCTGTAGCTTATCGTCTTGCAGTAACGCGAAGATTTTTCGCGCATCGTCGCTCGCGTTTGCCGGCAACGGACGCGGGCCTGCTGGAGCAGCGCGGCCGGAGCGATGCAAAAGCTGCGGCGCGATTTCTTCGATAATATCATCGACGCTCTCAACGAGCTTGGCGCCCTGCCGAATCAACCGGTGCGCGCCGCGGCTGCGGCTCGCGCCCGCTTCGCCCGGAACGGCGAACACTTCCCGGCCCTGTTCCACCGCCATAGAAGCAGTGATCAGAGAGCCGCTCTTTTCCGTCGCCTCGACAACCACAACGCCCAACGACAAACCGCTGATGAGCCGATTGCGCGCGGGAAAATTAAACGCAAACGGCCGCGTACCGAGCGGAAACTCGGAGATCACCGCGCCGTTTTCAGTGATCCGCCGATAAAGATGCACATGCTCCGGCGGATAGGCACGCTCGACGCCGGAACCCAAAACCGCAATCGTGCGACCACCCGCCTCAAGCGCCGACTCGTGAGCGGTGCCGTCGATGCCGCGGGCCATGCCGCTTACCACGGTAAACCCCAAATAGGCCAAACCGCGCGCAAGATCACGCGCTACCCTGCGCCCGTAATCGCTGGCGATGCGCGATCCAACGATGGCGACCGCTTTGTCATCGTCGACGCACAACGATCCCTTGACGTACAGACAGGGCGGCGGATCGGCGATCATACGCAGACGCGCGGGATAGTTTGAACTCGTAAAAGAAACAAGATCTATTCCCGCTTCGCGAGCGCGCCGAATTTCATTCTCGATTCCGACCCAATCAGAAAAATTCAAAAGCCCGTCGATCACGTCGCGATGCAAACCTTCGACCTGTTCCAATTCAGCGGCCGAGGCGGAAAAAACCTTCGTCGGATCGACGAACCGGGCCGCGAGCTTTTTAAAGCCGACGCAGCCCAATCCCTTCACCCGGCCGAGGGCGAGCCACGGCGCGCACTCATCCCGCATCGACACGGTCATCGAAGGCTCTTTCACGCGAGCTAAAGGGGCCTCAACCATCAATGTTTCACAGTCCGTCAAACTGGCGCGCGGGTCAAGTTGTTCTGTGCGTAGCCAGGAAACCGAAATAGAAATGATAAGGCAATTTCTCAGCGAAGGCTAGGAGTGGCCCTCAAACTCACGTGCGATTCTTTGCAAGGTTTTGTTTTTATGAAACTTTTTCCTCGAGTGGAGCAACCTCAAAGCGAGCCCCGCAAGACCGCATTATTCGCGAAAACTTGCAATTTGGGTGTCATGACCGGTTTTTGTTCCCCTGTTCGCGCCGCCCACGAAGATGCAAACGGATCGGAGCGGGGCCGAACTCGAGAAGTTGTCGCAGTTGATTGGTCAGGTATTTCCGGTAACTTTCCGGAACCGCTCTTGGCAAATTGACAAATAGGGTAAACGTTGGCGGCTCCGTGCCGGTCTGCGTTCCATAATAGAATTTCACCGGTTTCCCATGTGACAGCGGCGCGGCGTGAGCCCGGACTATCTTTTGGAGGGCCTGGTTGAGTGACGAAGTGGACACTTTACGGCGATAAGCTTTGACCACTCGTAGCGCGGTCTCCAATGACTTCCGTACGCCGTAACCGGTGGCCGCCGACATAAAAACGATGGGCGCAAACTCCAAAAACGGCAGTCGGTATTTTACCTCATCGCGATATTTTTCGACGCCACCGTCGCCTTTCGAAACCAAATCCCATTTGTTCACCGCCAAGAGCAGCGCCTTACCTCGCTGGACCGCGTAGCTGAGAATCTGCGCGTCCTGATCGGTGACTCCTTCCGGTCCGTCGATCAGGTGAACAATAAGATCACCACGGTCCACCGCGCGCAAGGAACGGTTGACACTGAAGCGTTCAATGCGGTCATCGATACGCGCTTTGCGACGAATACCCGCCGTATCCACCAAAATACATGCCTCACCCAATAATTCGAACGGGGTGTCCAGCGAATCTCGGGTGGTGCCGGGCCGCGAGTCGACGACCGATCGCTCGAAGCCGAGGAGACGATTGATCAGGGTCGACTTGCCGACATTGGGGCGGCCGACCACAGCGACATGCAGAGGTTCAGCGGTCTTGTGTCCCGTTCCTTCATCCTCGTCGCTGTTTTCCGCGGCGCCGGGAAATCGTCGGGCGACGTCGTCCAACAGGTCAGGAATACCAAGCCCGTGTTCTGCGGAAATCGAGTAAAGACTATCGATTCCCAGCGCGTAGAATTCATACAAATTATCGGCGCGCTGGCGGGAGTCGAGCTTATTCACGGCAAAAAACACTGGCTTGTCCGCCTTGCGCAGCTCATCGACGGCTTCGCGGTCGAGCGGATTCAGTCCCCCCTTTCCGTCAAACAGGAAAATCACGGCGGCGGCTTCCGCCACCGCGAGGCGGCTTTGAGCTTGGACATTCTCAGCGAGACCGCCGCCGGCAGAGTCCAGTCCGCCGGTGTCCACGAGTAAGTATCTGCGTCCGGCCCATTCCGCCTCGGCGTAGTTTCGATCCCTTGTCACGCCCGGCAAATCGTCGACGATCGCCTTGCGCTCTCCAATGAGACGATTGAACAATGTTGATTTGCCCACATTCGGGCGTCCAACAATGGCGACGATGGGACGCTTACGCGGCACTGATTGCGCGCCAACCGTCTTCGCCAACGATGATTCTCGCATGTCAAATTCCCATCTCGGTCAACAAATGCGGGCTCTGGGTCCAATTGGCGTCGACTCTCACGAAAAGCTCCAGAAAGATTCGCCAGCCCAGCAGCGCTTCCAACTCTTCGCGCGCTGCGCGGCCGATTTCTTTGAGCATGGCGCCGTGCTTGCCGATCAAGATGCCTTTGTGCGAATTGCGTTCGGTATGAATGGTTGCCGAAATGACGATCAGGTTCTTATCTTCCTTCTCGGTAAATTCATCGATCGTCACCGCGACGCCGTAGGGAATCTCTTCGCGCGTGAGCAAAAAAACCTTCTCGCGCACGATCTCTGACGCGAGAAAGCGCTCCGATTGGTCCGTATACTCCCCTTGAGTGAAAAACGGATCTCCCTCTGGCAACCACTTTTCAACCATTTCCAAGATGAGCTGCACGCCATCGCCGTTTATCGCGCTCACCGGCACGATTTCCTTTTCGGGCAGAAGCTGCGCGCAGCGCTCCATCAACGGGAGCAGTTTTCCCTTGGAGATCAAATCGATCTTATTCAATAGAATCAATACCGGTGTCTCCACGCCGCGCAGCGTCTCGGCAATCCGCTCTTCCTCTTGTTTGATTTTGTCATGGGCGTCGACTAGCCAGAGCACGCCATTCACTTCATCTAGCGTCTGCAGGGCGGTGTCGACCATGCGCCGGTTCATCGGCGAATGGCCCCGATGAATGCCCGGCGTGTCGACAAAAACAATCTGCGAAGTCTCGGTGGTGCGAATGCCGCTAACGCGGTTGCGCGTCGTCTGCGGTCTGGGCGAAACGATTGCGACTTTCTCCCCGAGGATTTTGTTCAGCAAAGTCGATTTGCCGACATTGGGCCGCCCGATGATGGCGACATAACCGGAGCGAAAAGTCCCGGCGCTTTTTTCCTTGCTCTGTTTTTTTTCCTCTGTCATAAATGTCAAAGCAAACGAGGCTGTATTATGACACTATCAACTGGCCATTCAAGATTGCTTTGCTGAAATCATCGTGCCCATCAGACTCACTCGCCTGATGAATCAGCGACTCACGCGGCGCACCCATGATATGATTGAGCGCTCGCTTCAATGCTTTCCTGAATTGAAAGACGCGACGATTACCGTCGGTTACACGCGTAAACACCTCGGCAGCGCGACGGTGGTTTACCGCAAGGGAGTCATTTCACGGCTGATCATCCGCCTCAGAGTGCGCAAGGTGACTTACCAAACCATCGGTCATGAATTGACGCATTTGATCCAGGGCTTGGCCCATGGCGACCGATCGAGCAAGCTCGAGTTAGAAAGAATTCCCTCCGGCGAGGCGCAGTGCGATATTTGGACTCTTGCGCGTGATCCGTTGTTCTGCGATGACGCGCCGACTTATCTCAAGATGCCGCGTTTGTTGCGCGAACATTGGCTGGACTACGCCCAGCCGGTGCGCGAACTGTGCATAGCGGCGATCGAGAAACGCCACACTCACCGGCTCTATATTCGCTGGTTAGAGCAAGAAATCCGCAAACTGGCAAGAAAACCCGTCCCGCAAAAAATCCCGCCGGGACAACTGAGCTTGCCTTTCGTGAGTTAAAATGAAACTTCGTGCTCTTGGGGCCGCGCTAGCGGCCGACTGATAAAGAAACGGAACCGCCGACAGCGTCCTAATTCTTCCCCTTGACGGGAAAGGACAAAGGTTAAGGGTGATGGTTTGATCGGTTCCCGAGCACCCCTATCCCGGCCTTTCCCCATCAAGGGGAAAGGTGTTCCGACGAAGAAGCAGCGATATGCCACCATATTCATCTCTTTGGGCGACTTCTTCTGTCTGGCTCCGTTACTTACCTCTTCAAAATTACTTCGATCTCGTTGAGTTCGTCGCCCGAGAGATTCCAGTCCGATGCTTTCACGTTGTCGGTCAGATGTTCCCGCGTCTTCGCTCCGGTAATGACCGAGCACACTTGCGGTTGCGCCAACAACCAAGCCTGCGCTAGCTCATTCAGACCTCGCCCGTGGTCCTTCGCCCAGGCAGACAGCTTACCGATCAAGTGATAGTTCGGTTCGGTCATCAGCTCCTTTACATTTCTGACCGATTCGCCACGCGATCCCGGCGGCGGCGGTTTCCCGATCTCGTATTTCCCGGTCAGAAATCCTCCCGCCAATGGATAGTAGGGAACGAAGCCAACTTTACCGGCCCGGCAGTAAGGCAGGACTTCGCGCTCAACGTCCCTCTTGAGCATGTTATATTCGGATTGCAGCACCACGAATCGACTCCAGCCCTTGAGCTCCGCCAACACATTGGCATGAGCCAATTGCCACGAGGCGTACGCCGAGGCGCCGATGTAGCAGATTTTGCCTCTGCGAATGAGATCGTCCAAACCGCGCAAGGTCTCTTCGATGGGCGTCGTGTCATCCCAGCGATGACAATAATAGAGATCAATGCGATCGGTGTGCAGCCGGCGCAAACTTTTCTCGACCGCCTGCATCATTTGGTAGCGCGAGGCGCCCCAGCTATTGGGGCTGGTTTTTCTGGGATATGAAAACTTGGTTGCTATGACGACTTGGTCCATGCGCCCTTTGAGCGCGTTGCCCAAGGTTTCTTCGGAGCGGCCGTCGCTGTAGTTATTCGACGTGTCGATGAAATTAACGCCAGCATCGAGAGCTGCGTCGATGATTCGGGTCACTTCACCCTGCGGCACGTCCTGCGAGCCAAAACGGTTGGCGCCCAAACCGACGACCGATACACGTGCGCCGGAATGCCCCAGTTGGCGATACTCCATGAATTACTCCTTCTTGCCGGGATAAAATTTATGCGGAGCCGGGTGAGATCGTTGAGAGGAATCTGGGTAATTAGCGCTTGCCGGCGGAAGTCGCAACCGCTCTGAGCCAGCGACGTGGTTTCGCGCCGAAACGGTCGCGGCCGCAGTTCCAACACTCGGAGAATTGCCCTTCTATGTTTTCGCCGCAACCGACGCACACCCAGGACCTCTTCACGGATGCTAACGGTGCCAATGTCTTTTTCAGGATTCGCTTGGCCTTCGCGACTTTTTCGTCGTCGATTACCCAGAGTTCCGGCCAGCACTCAATCGGCGGGAGTTCGCCCGCCGCGCTTATAAGATCGAGCTTCTTCGTGAGACACCTGATTCCGAACGTTGCCAGAACGTTTTTCAAGTGTCCAATCATCAAAGGATCCTTTGCGCTGTAGATCCGTTTCATGCCATGGTTTCCTTGACGCTAGTCGGCGCGCCGTAATGCTTTCTCATTCAACTTAAGCTTGTCACCGAGCCAAAGAGATCGGGAGAGGTGATCTCCATAGCCATCGCCGGTCGATGGATGCACAAGCACCGATAAGCCCTCGCGGTGAAGCATCAGCCAGGGCACAATCTTGCCGAACTCCTCCGGATCGAAAACCGCCTGATACATCGCGTCGAGGTGCGGGCCGACGGGCTCGTCATGCCAGCGCCCAAGCTGGACATTGAAGCGAGCCAAGCCCTCTCGTACCCGCGCGGCAGTCTCTCGGGTCTTCGCCGGATCATAATAGATATGGGCGTGGTAGCCTTTGATCGTCCGCTCGTCCATTAAACAAACCTTTTTCTGAGAAATTACTTCTTTATTATCAAATCCGCCCTGGCGAAGCCAAGCGAAGAGCGGCAGAAAGGTTGGCTCAGGGAAATAAGCTGGAGTCACGATGGCGACGACCGTCGCCTAATTGGGGTAAGACGCCTTGCTAAAGAAGGCTCGGATTTAGTCGTTAGGAGCGGGCTCCCTCAGGCAATATCTCTTCGGGGAAGAGATATTCATCGCCGGCAGCGCCAAAATTTACCAGGATCAGCTGGCGCCCCATATTTTCTACCGCGTGAACGAAGGTACCTTCGCGCGGCAACACAACGCCGGTTTTCTGCGAGCGAATAGGTTTGCTGGTTTTTAGTGGATCTCCGGGCCGCATCAATTCTCCTTCCCGTTGCGAATCACTTATGCTCAATTCGAAACAGTACTAACTAACACCTCTCACGCCTCCTGTTTAACAACCGCATCCTCCCATCACTTAGACGCCCGTTTGAATCAAAATAATGCAAGGCCAAGACCAAGTTCCTTCGACTCACTCAAGACTATCCTAGTTGGCGCCATTGACTTCCCGAGATGTCCCGTTTTCAGCAATGGAACATGGCGAAAATAAAGGTGTTTTTAATGAATCGCACAGCTTTCAGAGAATCGTCTCATGCTCTTATGCCGGCGGCCGGAGTGCCAATTTTGTAAACGTTGCCAAAAATGTAGGCGGCATGCCTGTCAATCATGTCCAATTTATCTCACAAATTGTCCAACAGAATCTCTTCCGTTACCCACGAGACGGGCAACAACGAGCGCCCGCGAAGCCGGCGCGCGGCGAACGCTAAACAAGCGGTCGTCGCGAGTCGATATCGAAAACTGGAAGCTTGGATTTGGAAAAGAGAGTGGGACGCCAAAGATTTTGGCAGGAATGAAAACTCGAAGTTGAATCGTCGAAAGAATTTCGCCAAACGACTCAATTGAAATTAGACTTTATCTAGACGCTTCGGGATCAATCTCGCTTCATTCACAAGATGAAAACATTTTGAACAAATCCCGCTCCGTCCTTCACCACCCGTCCAAACGATTTTAGCACACCGCGCACAGTTTCCGTCGTGGAGTTCACAAAATTGACAATGACATATAGCACAAGTGAAAGGGATTGTGCACGTAAAAAATTTTTCTTTCGAAGTTTGAACTGACGATAAGCGCGCTCACGGTCAAGCAGCAGCCATGGAGCTCGGCAGATCGTTACTTTTGATTGCGCTTCGAGGCTTCTTCGGCAGCCAGACACTTAGAACACACACGCCCTCGGCGTTTGAAAAACGCTCTAATAAAATGTCTTGGACAGACCCGATGGCGACACATGGTGCAGATCTTCCCTTCGAACTCACCGAGGTTGGCTCTACAGATCGAACAACTGATGGGAGCAATCTGGATGGCTGCCACTAACATACGGTGAAAAACAGACGACTAGAGTTTCGACTGTTAGGAAAGTCAACGTGCCCAGGTAACAATTACTACTTTCCCCCGTACACCTTCGCAAAAAATCCTTCGCCGTCCAGTTTCTTGAGCCAGCTGTTGTCGACGATCTCTTCGGCTTTTACGGCGGCGGCTTTGGGGTTTTGCTCGGCGACGTATTTGATGACGATTTTGAATCCGTCAAGCGATGGGTAGGGCTTGCGGTCGAGCTCTTCCTGGGCTTCGAGGTAAAAGTCTTCCGCAGCTTCGACGTTGGGAAGGCGGAGATTTTTGGCGATCACTTCTTTCACCGATTGTTTGTTGTCCTTCCTAAAGATGTAGCCATAGGCTTCGATGGTTGCTCGCGTGAATCCGTCGACGACCTTGGCATTCGTGGCAGCATAGTCCTTTTTCACCGTGAGACCGGTATTTTGGTAATGAAGCTTGGCGCCGTGCATGTTGAGCAGGTTATAGAATCCCTTTCCCGTCATGATTTTGGTCGCCACGCGCTGCAGCATGCCGGCATCGATGGCCTTGTTCTCCAATGCGGCCATGCGGTCCGGGTCAACGCCAGTTTGAATCAGCGTTATTTTGTCGCGCTTGAGATCAAGGCCCAAATGTTCCAGCGCGATCAGTGCGGAAATATGCGACGAGCCGCCGAACCGAGCGGTGCCGATTCTTTTGCCCTTGAGATCTTCGGCGCGGCGAATGTTCGGCTGGGTGACTACGCTGAATGGCGATGTGTTACTCAAACCGAGGAAGAAACTCATCTTTTCGCCCGAAGCGGCGAGGTTGACCAGGGAGGCCGGAGCGTTGGCGGTTATCTGTAGTTCTCCGGCGGCGAACATCTGCGCGACCAACGATCCGCTGTTGACCAAGATCAGCTGAACATCGAGGCCATATTTCTCGAAGAGTTTTTTGTCCTTGGCGACGTAAAGTGGCGCCATGTGCGGCGTGGGCGTGGAAAGCGCCACGCGCACCTGCTGAAATTTTTGCGCATGGGCGGGTGAGTGACTGAGCAGAGTTGCCAGCAATAAGAATGACGAGAAAGTAAAAATAAAGGTTTTCACGGATACAGCCTCCAACAGAGTTCTCCAATTCGCTGACTAATCTTGTCGACTTTACCTGATGAAGCGATGGGCAAGCAACTAGCCCGAACTATTTCTGCCGCGAGGAACATTGCGACAGAGCGCAAACTCGACGAGGAGCCTCGAGTGAATTGGGTTCAAAGCGTTCCCGCGGTTCAACCCGGATTCCGCAGTTAAAAAGTGAGCGAGGGGCGAGCCTGGAGCAGCGAAGACACTGGAGTGTTCAGTTTCAAAGTCTTTTTTCGCGCCGGCTCGTCGCTTCCATTCGCTAACGTCGTTACGCAGCGCACTGACAGCCACCGCCCTCTCAGAGGCAGATGGCATTGTCTTCGCTGCGTAAGGTTTGCTCCTTGCTCATGACTCCCGTTCAACTGCGGAATCCGGGTTCAATCTGTTCGAAACGTTTGGAACCATTGGAACGTTTGGAACGATTGGAACCGATAAACTATAGGGTCAGATAGAAACCTTGCGGATAGGCCAACTTCTAAGGATCAAATCTGCCAGAAACAAAAACAGTCCCGCGCCCGCCAACGGCCACCAGGTTTCCTGGCCCAGTCGGCCTTTGCCGGGCGTCGGCGTGTAGAGCCGTTTGAGACCATCGGCAAATTTTTCCGGATCGAGCATTTCCCCGCCGGTGTCCTCCGCTAGACGGCTGAGCAGCGCGAGATTGGGTCTGAGCTGACGGTATTCTTTCGGGTAGGGAGCGATATAGGGAACCGTCGCGACAGCGAGCGCCGCTTCGCCACCGCTGCCTTCAGCAAAAAGAGTAACGAAGTGAACGCCGCGCTGTGCCGGGGTAAACTTTCCTTCGTAGCGGCCCGGCGCGGTTTGCTGGAGGGTTTGTTCTTGGCTGGTTCGATTGGGCGCCGTGATATTAGCCTTGAGCTTCAGATGATTTAGGAATTTGCCGTCGCGCGAAACCAGATCAGTGACGACTTTGATCGATTCGCCGTCGGCGTGAAAGTCGGTGTGCATTCGAGTTTCGAGAATCTTACGCATCGTATCGCGCGCCAGCTGGCTCGCCCACTGGGGAAAACCTTGCCAGGCCACCCAGTCTTTGCCCCAGCGCCCGCTCAAGTCCGAAGTGAATGCCAACACTCGCCCAAGGCCGTAGCGCCAAGACACCAGCAGCGGATCCTTGTCGGCGCGCATGAGCAGCTCCGCGCGCGGCTTCGGATACGTCAGCACGTAGCCGCGCAGCGCCGGCAAATTGTTCTGGGGAATACCTTTCAGCGGTCCGGTCGCTGTCACAATGCTCGGTATGATCGGTTTTTCAATGAGCAAATCACGCGAGATCAGCAGCGTTTCGGTGGTAAAAATTTGCGGGATGGTCTGAGGGTCGAGGGCGACATAGCCTCGTCCTTTGCCGCTCTTGGCAATGTCCGCCATCAGCTGAACGTCGGCGTCGTTTCCGACCGAGACGGTCGATACCGTAATGCCGTCGCGCGCCATTTTGGTGACCAGCGTATGAAAGTCCGCCTTGTCCGTAAGTCCGTCGGAGAGCAGGATGACATGCTTGATCGCCGCCTGCTTGCTGGCAATGCCACGGTGCGCTTCGACCATCGCCTTGTAGATGTCCGTGCCGCCGTCGGATTGAAGTCCAGCGAGCCGTTCGGAAATCCATTCGCCTTTGCCGACCTGGCGAAACGGCAAAGCCCAATCCCAATTGGCGTCGAAGGCGAGCACGCCAACCTGGTCCGTCGGATTCATGATGTCAGCGGCGGCGATCGCCGCAGCTTTGGCGAGATCGAGCTTGGTACTGCTTTCCGAGCCAGCGCCCATGCTGCCGGATTTGTCGATGACGAAGAGCAGCGCCACGTGGGGCATCTCGAGCCGCGCCGGCGGTCGCATGTCGACCGGCAGAATACGCTCGAGCGGCGTGCGAAAATAGCCACCCGCGCCGTAACTTTGTGAACCGCCGATCACGAGCAAGCCGCCGCCCAGGTCACGGACGTATTTTTCGATGGTCTCCATCTTGGCATAAGTGAGTTGAAAGGCCGGAACGTTGTCGAGCACTAAAAGATCATATGCAGAGAGCTCGGATAGCGAGAGCGGATGGGTGTCCGGGGCCGATTCCACCACTGCGTAGCCCTGCACTTGCAATACCCGGGAGATCACGCGCTGGCTTTCCTTCTGTGCCGATAGCAGAAGAACCCGCGGTGGGCCTTTCACTTCGACCACGCCCTGCAGCAAATTGTTCTCCGGCAGCGTGTCACTGGCCGACTCGACGAGCAATTCGTAAGTATGGTTGCCACGCTCTCTCAGGCTGTCGCGAAAGACCACCGGATTGGTTCCGCTCTTCAACTGAACTTCCTGCTCGGCCTGAAGCGACCCATCACGCAGCAAGCGAATGCGCGCCGGCGCCTCGCGTAAGGTTTCGATGGCGCCGCGGATTTCAAATCCTTCGGCACTGTCTACCTGGCGCGGCAGCACGAGATCGCTCAAGTAGATTTCATTGCGCCCGCGCGACAGCGTGACGGGCATGGTCCAGACCGACACTCCCTGCGTGCGCAAAAGCGGAATCACGCGCGCGCTTTCGTTACGATTCTCGTTACCGTCGGAGATCAACAGAATTTTCCCTTGGCGACCCTCGCCGACCTGAGCTACCGCGGCCTGCAGCGCCGCCTGAATATCGGTCTCGTCGCGGTCCAAGCGTGCGCTGAAGTCGCTCATCGGAACCTGCTCCCGCGGCAATGATTCCCACTCGGGTGTACGCGCAAAGGTGAGCAACCCCGTGCGCGTCTCGGCCCTTTGCATCCGTCCCGCGGCTTCAAGAACCTCGAGCGCCTTTTCGCGCCCTTCCTGGCCGACACTGCGCGACAGATCGACGCCGAAAATAACGTCCATTGCCTTCGTCGACTGGAAAATTCGCGGATTGAACAGGGCCAGCGCCAGCGCGGCCAATGCGACGCTGCGAATGACGACCGGATAGGTTGGGAGTCCTTGATAAAAAGCGAGGAACAGTTCGATCGCGAGCAAGATGAGGACAATGCCGAGCAGCGCGGGCCACAAAGAAAATCCTCTTTCAGCGGCGTTGGTATTATCGGATGCCTTGTTAACGGTTGTGCTCAAATTAACCCGCGGCAGAATTTGTGATTCGTTTTCGTCAAAAAGATTGATCGCGAAACGGCCTTCTCGGCTGGCGCTTTTGAAAGCGTAAAGCCCGGTCTGTGAAGTCTCGGCGAACATCAGCGGGCTCGAAGTCACCGTGAAATTCTCTTTGTTCCCCGAGGGCAGAGTAATTTCGACCGCACCGTCGGTAACAGGCAAACGGAGAGCGAACGGCGTGCCGGCTTGGGCGCTCTGCCCGGGAAATTCGAGCCGTTGCGGCTGCAGCCAGCCGAGCGCGTTGTGCAACAATACCGGAAACGCGACCCTGAGCGGCAAGTCCGAAGCCATGATATCGAACCCTACATAGAGCACACGGAGCTTGCCCTTCTCCCAAGCGAAGAGGAGCGGGTTGTCTTGCGCCCGCGCCAACACGATCCCTTCACCTTTGACCGACGCGCGTAGGGCCTCGTGAATCGTGAGATCTCCAAGACTCAAGCCTTCGGTGATCGGGTGTTTTGCGACTGGCAAAACAATATGCGGATTTTGAATTTTACCCCGAATCTCCAGCGGTACGTTCGGCGCGACGGTGTTGATAAGAATAAAGTTGCCTTGCTTGAGTGCGGGCGGGGCGACGCGATCGAAAATAACGACTTCAAATTGATCCTGTGAGCGGGCCAAATCCTGTTCCCAGCGCGCCTGAGCGGTCACCTCAACGTTGGCGAAGAAGCGGAGGAGGTTACTCAAATAGGGATTCCCCGGACCGACATAGAGGATGCGCACCGGCGGTGCGTCGCTGACGGCTAAATAGGCTTGATTGTCGGTGCTGAAGTCGTCAGTGATTTCCAACCGCGCAACCAGGGTTCCGGTCAAGCTGCCATCGTAGGGATAGATCAGCACACGCCGGTCATCGGCGTCGATTTCGATCTCTTGGCGCATCAAAGTTCGTTCACCCAATGTCAGCACCAGAGGGACACGCATCGCCCTGGCCGTGTAGTTTCTCACGTGCACCATGATTTCCACCGGCGCGGATTGCTCGGGGTGGCGTCGAACTTCGAAGCCGACAATCGCAACGTTGTCTTTGCCGCCGTCGGCTTTGATGAACCGGAGGTGCGCCGTCGCCCGGTTGTACTCTTCGGCGCCTGTGAACGCCCCGTCGCTGATCACCACGACGTGATCCGGACTGCCTCGCTTCAGAAATGCATGGCCGAAAAGGATCGCTTCTTTCACCCGCCCGGGCGCGTCCGTAGCTGCCAAGTTTCTTCCCAGTTCGCGCAGCCTGCGTTTGTCGGCGCTGAAGGGCATCAGCAATCTCGGCTGGGCGCCGGCGCCGATGACCATCATTTTTTGCTCTGACGCCAGTTCATCCACCAAGGAAAGAAATTCCCTGCGCGCCGCGTCGAAGCGCGAGCCGCTTTTTCCTTTGGCTTTCATGCTGGCGCTCAGATCGACGACCACAACCATATCGCCGGAGATCGCGCCGAAGTGACGCAATGATGGATCACCGAGCGCCGCGATCAAAGCCATCGCCGCGAGGAGTTGGAGAATGAGTAGAAGATTTTTGCGCAGCAGCCAGCCGAGACGAGTGCCCAACGGCCGTTCTCTTAGCACGCGCTCCCACAGAAACAGCGCGGTCGTGGCGACCTTGAGGCCTCTCGGTTTTAGGCTGTGGAGAAACAGAATGAGCGGGATCGCCGCAGCCAAAAGTAGGAGCGCGGTTGGCAGTCCCCAGAGCATAACTCACGCCACGCTGCTCACCTGACGCAGCGTCTGCAAAACAAACTCCTCGAACGGAATTTGGGTCGACGTGCGCAGATAATCAATCTGCCGGTTAGCGCAGACCATTTCGATTTCCTTGAAATAACTCTCCAACTCCGCCTGAAAGCGCCGCACCAAATCCTCGTCGAGAAAGAATTTCCGTTCGCGCCCGACTTCGACATCGACAAGCGCCACGTCACCCCGGGCTTTCGGGTGGAGCTCTTGTTCATCGACAATGTGAATGACCAACAACTGGTAGCGTTTCGCCGCCAGCTCTTCCAGCGCCGCGCGCCAGC
>Ga0114129_10001058_pt1 | contig 36110 bp, 29 predicted proteins | sample RhiMetdeltSRZDD1_FD_80071 | JGI IMG/M metagenome (GOLD analysis project Ga0114129, IMG submission 80071) | Populus rhizosphere microbial communities from Tennessee, USA - Rhizosphere MetaG P. deltoides SRZDD1 (version 2) (version 2) | ecosystem: Host-associated > Plants > Roots > Rhizosphere >...
GACCAGGCAACGATCGGCCGCCCGGACGCCTGAGCCGTGGAGGATCGACGGCAGCGTGCCATCCAAGTAAGGGGCTGCCGCCGCTGACCAGCATGGACCCGGCGGCTCAGGCGCCGCCCGGGTCTCCGTGAGGACATGCAGGCGTTTGCCTGCACACGGGTACCCGGAACTGGACCGGTCGGTCCAGTTCCGCATTCCGCAGCTGTGTGGGGTTCTGGGCACATGATCGGGGAGAATGCGCAGGTCAGGGAGATGACGGTTGGTCACACGTGTGGCATTTCTTGTCAATCGACGTTGGATAGGTCAGGGAAGTGTTCCGCAGCTGTTGAACACGTTCATGTCCAACCTCGCGCTGGATCACGTCCGATGGCAGATACCGGGTTGCGGGAGTGGCCGAGTACTTTGCGCTCCACAAGCTGGTGAGCTGGCCTCGTTGAGTTGTTTAGCATTCGTCCGGCCGTGCGCTAGTCTGATGAGCCCGCTCGCCGAGCTGACCGCCCGACTGGGGCGCCACCAGTCGAGTCGGTCTTCGACCATACCCAGTTCCATCCGCTATCCACTGTGGACCGGCTCGAGAAACTCCAGGTGTTCGACGGGTAGTTCTCCGATCGCACCGACTTCCCGCCAGCCGTGGAGGTAAGCCAACGGCCGGGCGGTGCGGCGCTGGCGACCACGGTCAGCCGTTCGACCGGTCGGCTGTGCGAGAGAGGTCGATGCCGTTCGACGCCGGCTCGACGAGCGGTTCAAGCGTGGGTGGCCGCGGTTGTACCGGTCCTTCGCTGGACAGCAGCGGCCAGCCCTTGCGGATGACGAAGTCCAGCCATACTCCGCATGCCTGGGACGTCAGTACCGCGGTGAGTACCAGCGTGGTGAAGAACGGAGCGTTGATGATTCCGGCGTCGAAGGCCACGCTGGCGAGCACGATCCCTGGTCCGCCCCGGGCGTTGCAGGTGATCGCCAGGTTGCCGGTGTCCAGACCACGGAAACCGGCCAGCCGGGCGGCCAGGCCGATCGACAGCAGGACGATCAGGGTCGAGCCGAGCAGGAACGCGAGCAGCATCACCGGGGAGAACCCCTCGGTGAGGTCCAGCCGGTAGCCGACGATCGCGAAGTAGATCGGGATGAATATCGATCCAGATACGTGGCTGATCGCGTTCAAGGGTGCCCGTAGCCGGTCGTGTTCGGTGCCGTGCATCCCTCCGATCACCCCGAACCCGGCCAGGAACGCGGCGAAGGCCAGCGTCACGTCCAGCGCCGCCGCCACGGCGACGTAGCCGAGGAACACCATGATGGTCCAGGCGATGGGGGCGTGGTGGGCCAGGACGTTCCAGCGGCTACGACTGAGTCTTCCCAGGATGGGTGGCATGACGGTGATGGCGAGAATGACGTACGCGGCATTGATGACGACGTGCCCTATGACCGTGCCCGCCAGCGCACCGCCGGCCGCCGCCATGGTGGCCGAGGCGATCGCCGTGGCCAACGCCAGGACGCCCCACAGCACGATGTCTTCGAGTACCGCCACACCGATCATCAGGCTGGCGAAGCGGGTGTGCAGGATGCCGAGGTCGTAAAAGATCTTTGTGATAACCGGGATCGACATGACCGACGCCGCCACGGCGAGAACCAGGAGAACCGCCGGCCTGCTGCCGGCGGTGCCGGTGAGCTCGTGGATGGGGAGCAGGAGCGCCACGGCGAGGGCGAGGAAGAAGCGCAGCGGCGTGCCCAGGCCCAGTATCCATGCGGTCGGCTTGCGGTTCTCCTTGCTCAGCACCTCACGGGCGCTGGCACCGGAGATGAACATCAGCAACAGCAGACCGAGGTGATAGAGGAACCCGAGGACCGTGGCGGACGGGTCGCCGTCGCGGCTGCCGAACAGGTCCGCGGCTACACCGGGCGCGACGAGGCCGAGCAGCGACGGACCAAGCAGGATGCCCGCCAGGATTTCACCGACCACCTTCGGCTGGCGCAACCGCACGGCCAGGTGGCCAAGGAGGTTGGCGCCGGCGATGAGGAGAAGCAAGGCCAAGGCAAGGCCGCCCACAGTCTCGGTACTCATCGCGCCTCAGGTTGGACCCTCTTCTGCGGCGAGCCCATGATGTTCGTATCGCCCCCGTCTGATTGGCCGAACGGCTAAGGAAGAAGCATACCGCCAAGCGAACCTCTTCAATGCCATCGCAACTGTCCGCTATTCGGGCGGCGCCCTTAGCAGGATTGACTACTACCGTTTCCTCGTGTTGCCGGACGCCACGCAGGGGCGAGGACCGAGCCAGGGTGCTCCTACGTTTTCGACCCCGGCAATGCACGGACAACAATGGCGTGACACCGGTGTTGCCGATAGGCTCGAAGTAACCTTCGCACGGGGATCTGATGACGCGACCGGTACTGCTCAATCCTGGCCCGGCGGGCACGTCCGTGGCCGTTCAGCATTCGCTCCTGCGCGGCGACATGTGCCATCGCGAGCCCGAGTTCGCCGAGCTGCTCGAGGCCATCCGCGGCGGCCTTCCCCGGGCGCTGGAGGTAGCTGCGTCGCACGAGGCGGTCCTGCTCACCGGTTCCGGTACGGCAGCGGCGGAGAGCGCCGTGGTCTCGGCGGTCCGTGCGGGGCGCGGCATCGTTGTGGTCAACAACGGTGTCTACGGTGACCGGCTGGCCGGCATCGCGCGGGCGCACGGAATCCCGGTCCACGAGGTACTGCAGGACTGGACCCGACCCGTGCACCCGGACCAGGTCGCGCGCGCCCTCCGCGAACATGCCGACGCCGACGCGGTCGCCTGCGTCCATCACGAGACGACGACGGGCCTGCTCAACCCGGTCGCGGAGATCGGCGCCCTGGTACGCGACACCGAGGCCTGCCTCGTCGTCGACGCGATCAGCGCCACCGGCATCGAGCGCCCGTCGGTCGCCGCCCTGCACGCCGACATCGTGTGCGGTACCGCGAACAAAGGTCTGCACGGTCTGCCGGGCATGTCGTTCCTGCTGCTGTCGGAGAAGGGTCGTACCCGCGCGGCAGAGGCCCCCGTACGCACCGTGTACCTCAACGCCGCGCGCCACCTCGCGGCGCAGCGCAACGGAGACGTGCTCTTCACACCGGCCGTGCAGATCTGCTACGCGCTCGACGAGGCGCTGCGCGAGTTCACCGACCGCGGCGGCTACCCGGTCCGCGTGGCCGAGTACGAACGGCGCGCCGCGCTCGTCCGTGACGGTTTCGACAGGCTGGGGTTGGACATCCTGGTCGCCCCGGCGCACCGGGCGGCGTCGGTGACCGCGCTGGCGCTGCCTGACGGACTCGACTACGCGCCCCTACACGACGCGCTGCGCGCCGAGGGTTATGTCATCTACCCCGGTCAGGGGCCGCTGTCCGACCGTACGCTGCGGGTGGCCACCATGGGCGAACTGGAGCTGTCGACGCTCGCCGCGTTCGTCGATGTCCTCGGCCGTTCGCTCGCCCGCCTGCGCCCGGCTCGGCGGGCCGGGAGGAATCCCAGCACCCGCCCGTAAGTCGAGCTCCGTCAGCCGCGCGGTGCGTACCGTCTCGACCCGCCGGAATCGCGCGGCACGATGGTGTCGTCCAGGTCATGCAACAGCAGCATCGGGCGGCGCACCCGGTCGAGCGCCCGTCCTCGCGCGGGCGGTGCTCCGCGTCCTCGGCCCGTACCGCCGACGGCCACGAGCCGTGGGGCGCTGGCCTCACGCCGGCCGGCCGTTCCCGACGGGGATCTCCCATGCCCGCAGCTCGACCGGTCGGGCCCCGAACCGCTGCTTCCACGGGCCGTTGGTGCGGCCCATCTCGACCCGGTGGCAGCCGTTCGCGAGCGCCAGTTCGACGGCGGCGGCCAGCAGGACGGTGTACGGGCTGAACGCATCCACCGCGGCGCGGTCCACGCCGATCGCCCAATTGTGCCACACCGTGTCGTCCACAAAGGACACCGACACCGCGGACAGCGCCGGCCCCTGCGACAGGGCCAGCACCCGTACCGCGGGACCACCGTGGCGCAGCAGGTGGGCCATGGCCTCGACCGGGTAGTAGCCGGGGTTGTAACGCCGGTCGGTCTCGGCGAGCAGTTCGCAGGTCCGGTCGACCACCGTGGCCGGCAGGGGCGGTGCGAACACGACCGGGTCCACACCGGCCCGGGCCGCGCGGCGGCGGTGGCGGCGCAACTCCTGGCGCGCCGAGGCGGGCAGCGCGGCCTCGTAGTCGGCCAGCGCGACCGAGGTGCCCAACTCCAGGCGGTACCGTGGATTACGCTCGCGCTCGACCGCACCCAGGTGGGCGAGGTGCCCGGCGAGCGGGTCGGCCCGGGCCACGTTGACCAGCGTCGCGCGCTCCGCACCCCAGGCCGCGGCCTGGCGGGCTACCGCGGCCCACATCTCCCGCGCGACGCCGGCGCCGGGCACCACGGCCGGCATGCGGGTGTCGTAGCAGTGCCAGAAGTGGCTGATCGCCCAGGTGCGGGCCGGCCGGTCGGGCTCCGCGCCGAACGGGTCCCGCGACGGTACGTGGTACAGCGGCAGCACCGCCACGCACCGGCCGTCCGCGACCGCCGTCAGGTAGCGCACGTCCAGTGTCGGTTGCAGTGGCGCGGCCTGGTACGCGGCGAGCACCGGGACGCGGTAGAAGACCGGGGCACCCGACTGCGCCACGACCCGGTTCCAGGTCTCGGGGTCGGCGATGTGGTCACGGTTCTCGACGGCGACGGTCATCGCGCCCTACCGCGGGGCGACCAGGTCGAAGACCGCCTGCACCGGGGCGATGTCGTCGACAACGGTGGCGAGGCGCCCGCTGCTCCGCACGGCGGCGAGTATTCTCGGCACGCTGGCGGAGACGGTGCGCGTGACGACGTCGCGGAAGATGACGTCGGTGACGCCCAGAGCGGCCAGGTCCTCGACCGACACCTCGGGCAGCGCCTCCGGTGCCAGCACCACCGGCAGCCGGCCCCGGACTTCCGCCAGTACCGGTGCGAGCAGGTCCCGGCTGTCCCGGTCGATACGGACGAACAGCGCGTCGGCCCCGGCGCTCTCGTAGGCCCGCAGCCGCGCCACCGTCTCGCCCGCGGCACCACCCGCGACCAGCGCGTCGGTACCGGCGATGACCCGCATCGTCTCCCGGGCCGCGCACGCCGCAGCCAGCCGCCGGGCCGCGTCGTCGCGGGGGAGCAGTCGTGCCGGACCCGGAGCGCCGTCGTGCAGGCACACGGCGTGCGCGCCGGCCCGCTCGAGCAGCCGCACCACGTGCGCGGCCGACTCGTCGCTGCCGCCGCCGTCCCCGGCGTCGACATAGAGGCGCAGGTCGCACGCCACCCGGATCTCTGCGGCCACGGCGGCGATCTGCGTGGGCGTCACGGCGGCGGGATCGGGTTGCCCGAACCGGAGGCACACGTCCCGGGCGCTGACCCACAGGATATCGAAGCCGGCGCGCTCGGCGATCCGGGCCGTCAGGGCGTTGTAGACCCCGACACCGAGGGACGCGCTCGTGGTGGTCATCGGTACTCCCCGTCGAGGTCGCGGGCCAGCGCGACGCTGGCCGGGTTGACGCCGCCCCACACGGTGGGTACGAACACGTCCGACCCGCACACCACGGCCGCTCCCGCGTCGGTGCGGGCGAGTTCGAGGTCGGTGGCGAGCCGCTCGCGGTGCGCGACGCCGCGGGACCGCGCGCCGGCCGGCAGTCTCGCCCACATCTCGCGGGGCAGCAGCCGCCAGCACAGGTCCCGTCGGCGTAGCGGCGGCACCGGGCCGGTGTCAGGTCGGGCGGATGTCCGGGGCGTGAGGTCGGTGGCGAAGTACCGCCGCGCGGCCGCCGCCCGCCGCGCCGCCGCCGCGCGGCTCGCGCCGCGGGCCCGTTCGTCACGGTACGCCAGCGCGGCAAAGGCCCGCGCCCGCGGCGCCCGCGGCGGCGTACCGTAACCGAGCACCTCCGGCGCGCGTACGGCCGGCACCGTGTCCTCCGGATAGGACACCGCCACCCAGGCGGCGATCTGGGCCAGGGCCGGCGCCGCCTGGACGGACCGGCATAGCTCCACTATGGACGCCCAGTCCAGCGCATTCGCGCGCGCCAGCACGCGCAGGTCGTTGACGTCCTTGACGGACAGCATCCGGTCGCACAACGCATGGGCCGCGATGATGGCCGCGGAGGTCTCGGGCGCCGGCACCGTACCGGCCACGTCCAGCGGACGGCCGGGTTGCCAGCCGACCAGCGGCATCAGGCCGGCGTGCCCGACCGAGTACGGGCCCAGGTGGAGGTCGACCCGGGCGTACGGCTGCGCGTTGTCCGGCAGCACGAGGGAGAGCTGCCCGTACAGGTCGGCGTACGGGTGCCACTTGAGCCACGAGCACTCCGTGGTGTCGTACACCCACCCCTGGGCGCGCAGCCAGTGCAGCATCGGCAGGGCCCGCTCCCAGGAGGGGTACTGCAGGTCGACATCGCCGAGGTGCCGTAGGTCGGGTTGGGGGTACTCGGCCTGCACCGCGAGTCCCTTGATGACCCGGCCACCGTCGGCCGCCGCCCGGACCAGCACCGCGCGCATCGGCGGGACGGCCTGCCGGCGCCAGACGTCCTCGGCGTCCTCGGCCTCGTCGATACGGTCCAGCAGCGCGCGGGCCGGCCCGTTCAACTTCGCCGCGGCGAGCGCGACACGGGCCAGGCGGGTCACCTTGGATCGGGCCAGGCTCGCGAAGAGCGGGTCGACCCGCAACTCGCCCACACCCAGGCGGTCGAGGACGGCGGCGACACGCGCGTCGTCCACCCCGATGCGGCCCAGGACGAGCGTGGCCGAGAAGTGGCTGCTATCCACGGCGTCCTCCGCTATCCGGTCCCGATGTCGTCCATAGTGGACAGGCACGCCGCGTACAGCGGGCTGAGTCGGCAACCGCGCCGCCGTTTGGCGCTCCACGAGCCCAAGCCGTACGGGATCGTCCGTACGCCACGCCGCGGCGCGAGCTCCGCCGGTCGGTAGAACAGGGTGGCGAAGTAGGTCAGCCGGGACGCCGGATCGGTGTAGTCGGTCCCGGTGAGCAGCGGTACCCAGGCGCCGCCGCCGCGCACGAACAAGCCGAAGCCGAGCACGGCACCGTCGCGGACCGCCTCGAAGACAGAGACGTCCTCCGGCGCGAAGCTGGTTCGCACCCGTTCCAGGTAGCCGGCCTCCTTGGCGGGGTCCGGCGGGTTGGCGTACTTGGCGACCAGCTGGCAGCGCAGCCGCACGAGGTCCGGCTCGGACTCGCGCAGCCCGCGTTCGGTCACCGTGACCCCGAGGTCGTCGAGGGTACGCAGTTCCCGGCGCACCTCGATGCGCCGCTTGCTCGGCAGGCCGGACAGGTACCCGTCGAAGGTGTCCCAGGTGACGTCCAGGTCGCACCGGTCCGCCAGCTCGACGACCGTGAACCCGGCCCGGCGCAGCGCGGCGAGCAGGCTGTCCGCCTCCGGGGTCAGGTACTCGAAGACGACGCTGCGGATGCCGCAGCCGCGGGCCCAGTCGACCAGCCGCCGGACCAGTTCGGCGCAGGCCGTCCGGGATCTCGCCTCGGGGCCGACCGGCAGGCACTCGTAGTGCGGGAACATCAGCAGCAGGCAGGGGTGGACGGCGGCGGGATCCCGGTCCGCCCACGGGTGCGGTCCGGCTCCGGCCAGGCCCTGGTGCACCGAGCCGCCGGACAGGATCGCGTACGGGTCGATCCGGTTGTTGGCGCACCGCGCCGGCATGACCACCCCGCCCACGCCGACCAGCGGCCGGCCGGCATCGGTCAGGGTGAACGTGGTGAACGCGCCCGCCAGCCGCCGGGGTACCAGATCGATCCACTGTGGAGTAACCGTCGCGGGCCCGGTCGCGCTCGTCACCGCCCACCGCTCGTCCGGCCAGGCGGCGACCCGCAACGCGGTGACCCGTAGTGCCGCGGTCACCGGGCCTCCGGTACCAGCAGATCGGCCGGGACCGCGCTGTCGCCCATCCCGGTCCAGTAGATCGGTGTGGGAATGGCACCCAGGTGCCCGTTGATGTTGAGTCCGTCCATGCCCTGCACGCCGTACCGGCGGATGGCGCCGAGGAACCGGCGCTGGAGCAGGAACGCCCCGTAGACGACGGGCAGCCGGTAGGTGACCCGCCGGCCGTCCTCGAAGAGAACCACCTCCTCGCCGTCGGGGACGACCAGCTCCTGGACCAGCCACGGCGCCGGTGCCCGCAGCCCTTCGTCGACCGCCTGCTGCCACGCGTCCGCGCTCACCTCACGGCCCACCACGACCTGGTTGCCGCCCATCCCGTGCATGCCCTTGAGGACCAGGTCGGACTGCTGGCGCAGGGTCCACGGCAGCAGGTCGATCCGGTTGCCGTCGCGTACCGTGGCCCGGTCTTCCAGCAGGCGGGTCCACGGCACCGAGGAGTCCAGCCGGTCGGTGAGCGACGTCGGCATCCCGTCGGTGTACCGTTCGTCGCCGAGCAGCGCGAGGCAGCCCTTCGCCGCGAACACCTCGCCCCGGTAGTCGGTGAGCACGGTGACCAGTCCGCGCCTGGCGGCGTCGCCGACGCGGCGGAGCTCCGCCCACTCGTGCGCGTCGGTCGGCGGCTCGAAGAACCGGTGCACCACACCGACCCGCTCGTCGCCGAGCCAGACCCCGTCGGCCCCGATCCGCAGCTGTTCGATGTGACCGACGCGCGCGGTCACCCCGTACCGGCGCAACTCGACCACGCAGGTCCGGTAGTACCAGGCGGCCCAGGCGCGATCGTCGACGTCCTCGATCGCCCAGTAACAGAGGGCCACGATGCCGGGGGTGGCGGCGAGGTACTGCGCCAGCAGCCGCGCGTACCGCCGCATGGTGAACAGCGGGATTCCGTGGGGCGGGGTGAAGTGCGGCTGTGCCTGGCGCTGGGCGCGCAGCAGCAGGTCGTTGAGCGAGAACAGCGCGGCGTGCGAGGTGGCGTTCGGTTCGATGACGACGGTCCGCCCGCCCTGCACGATGATGTCCGGGCGGGCGATCACGGCCCAGTCGTGGGCGGGCAGGGCGTCCCACAGCGGGAGCATCTCCTCGGGCAGCCGCAGCGCCGCGGCGAGCCGGCGCGGGTCGCCGCGCGCGTAGCCGGACACGAGCGCGTCCACGCCGTCCAGGTAGGCCGCGCACGAGGCGGCCATCCGCCCGGCCGCGGACCACGGCAGGTGCGCCGGGGCGAGCGGAAACTCGAACGGTACGCCGAGCTCGTCCAGCTCCGCGGTGGCCGCGCGGACCTCGTCGGGGAGCTGGTGGCGGACGGCGACGTCGGTGGTCACGGCAGGTTCCGTACGGGCTCGTGGGCGCTGATGTGCGCGATCGCCAGGTCGAGGAACTCGCGCGGCCGCTCCATGGTGATCATGTGCCCGACACCCTCGAAGACCACCTTGCGGATGTTCGGGATGCCGGCCATCAGTATCTCGCCGATGGCCAGGGCATCCGGCTGGTCCTGGTCGCCGACGATCATCAGCACGGGTACGGCGATCCCGCCGAGCCGGTCCTCGGCCGGGTCGTCGAGCTCCTCCTCGGTGCCCGGCGTCTCCGCCGAGCGGGCCGCCTCGCGCTGGACCTCGTACGCCATCCGCTGGCTGACCCGGATCCGCGCGACCATGTCGGGGTCGATCTGGTCCATCGTCCGGCGCGGGCCGGTGACCCACGACTGCATCATCAGGTCGGTGGCCTTGTCGAACTCGCCGGCCAGCATCGCCTCGTCTTCGCGGTGCCGGGTCTGCACCACGATGTCGGACCAGTCGAACCGGCGGATCACCGGCGCGGCCAGCACCAGGCTCTGCACCATCTCCGGGTACAGCACGGTGAACTCGATCGCGATCCGCCCACCCAGGGACGGGCCGATCACGTGGGTCCGTTCGATGCCCAAGCGCAGCAGCATCTCCCGCAGGTCCCTGGCCCACAGGAACGGTCGGGGTGGATACGAGGAGCGGCCGAACCCGCGCAGGTCGTAGCGGACGACCCGGAACCGCCGCGCCAGCTCCTCGAACTGTCCATCCCAGACGGACGTGTTGCCGTTGCCGGTGTGCAGCAGTACGACCGGGCTGCCCCGGCCCATCATCTCGTAGTAGATCCGGGCACCGTCGATGTCGTCCAGGTAGCCGGCTTCGGGTTGCATGTCACACGGTCCTCTCTCGTCGTCCCACGATCAGCGCTCCGGTCAGCGGGTTGCCCGGCATCCGGGCGACGTCGGCGAATCCGGCCCGGGCGAGCCGGTCGGCAAGGTCCTCGCCGGTGAGGTTCGAGCCGCCCTGGATCAGCGCCACCATGCGGTTGACCGCGTCGGCGATCGGGACGTCGGCGCTGGCGGTCACGGCGGTGGCCACCAGCCACCCGTCCGGCCGCAAGGCCCGCAGCAGCCGGGGCAGCCCGGCGTCGATCGCCGGCTCGGCGATGAAGCAGGCCGGCAGCCAGGCGACGTCGTAGCCCGCCTCCTCGTCCAGGTCGGCGACGCTGCCGCGGCGCATGTCGACCCGGTCCGCGCAGCCCGCCTCGGCGGTCACCTCCTTGGCGATCTCCAGTACCCGGGCCATCGGGTCGACGCCGACGATGTGCAGCCGCGGGTAGCGGGCGGCCATCTCGACGGCGAGCTGTCCGGTGCCGATGCCGATCTCCAGGAACCGGCCGCCGGGCCGGCCCAGCCGGTCGGCGAGGCCCAACGCGGGAAACGTCCGCTCGGCCAGCCACCGGCCCACCTGGCGGGAGCCGGCCCCCTGCACGCGGGCGGTCAGCTCGTCCACCTCGCTCCAGGAGGAGCCGCCGTAGGTGGCGAACGCGGCGAGCTGGCGCAGCTGGCTGGTCACCGCGTCGGCGAAGGCCAGGTCGGCGTCGGGGTCGCCGGGCAGGCCGGAGCGCACCACGACGTCCTGTGCCGCCGCGCGTAGCTCCGGTGCGAGGTTGCCTCGTTGTAGCGCGGTGAACGCGGCCACCATCCAGGCGGTATCGACGGCCCGGCTCAGCTCGTACTGCAGGGTCTCGCTCAACATGTCGTCACGCCCGATCGGCCTGCCCGGCCGGTACCGGCGCGGGGCTGGGGGTCTTGCTGGAGAACGTGGCGCCACCCCGGACGAGCAGCGGCAGCGGGGCGGCGACGAGGACCAGGAAGGCGCTCGCGATCATCACCGGGTGCGTGCCGACCTGCGCCACGAGCACCCCGGCCAGCGCGTACCCCAGCGGCATCAGGCCCTGGCTGCCCAACCAGTCCAGGGCCATCACCCGGCCGAGCAGGCGGTCGGGGACGTCCTTCTGGATCGCGGTGGTCCACAGGATCTGGAAGATCGTGACGCCGACGCCGGCCACGCCCCACAGCAGCAGCACACCGGCCAGCGGCAGCAGGGCGAGCGAGATCACCGAGCCGAAGATGGTGAAGACGCCGAGGATGGCCACGACGCCGGGGCGGCTAGTCCGCAGCCGGCCGCCGAGGATCGAGCCCAGCACCGAACCGACGCCGAGGGCGGTGAACGCCGCCCCGTACGCCTCGGGCCCGCCCAGCCGGTTGACCGCCTCGATCGGGGCCACCAGGAACGCCGGTGCCACGGAGAACGTCATCACCACGGTGGCCATGCCGATCGACGCGGCGATCCACGGCCGGTCCCGCACCGCGCGCAGGCCCTCGGCGAAGTCCCGCACCCCGGTACGCAGCCAGCCGCCGGGAGTCGGCGCCTGCGCGGCCGCCTCCTCCGGGACGGCCGCCGGCTCCCGGATGAACAGCAGCGTGGCGAGGCTCGCCACGAACGTCACCACGTCGATCCACAGCGCCAACCGCGCACCGGAGAACGCGAGCAGCGCCCCGGCCAGGCTGGGGCCGAGGACCATCGCGACGTAGAACGACATGGCGTTGAGGCTGTTGCCCTGCTGGAGCCGGTCCTCGGGCAGGATCCGCGGCACGACGGCGCTGTACGCCGGCAGGAACATGCCCTCGGCCACCCCGATCGCGACGACGAGCAGGAGGAGCGTCAGGTTGGACATGCCGAGCGGGTCCAGGGCGATGGCCAGGACGCCGATCATGCGGACCGCGTCCGTGGCGATCATGACGTGGGTACGCGGCCAGCGGTCGCCGATCGCCGCGGCCAGCACGGTGCCTACCGCCAGGGCGATGCCCTGCGCCGCCAGCAGCAGGCCGAGCCCGACCGCACCGGATTGCCGCTGCAGCACCAGGACCGCGAGGATGATCGGGAACATCTGGTTGCCGAGCGAGCTGAGCGCCTGGCCGCTCCACAACAGCGCGAACCCGCGGTGGCGCAGCGGGGACAGCGTCGCGGTGCCTGACTCGTTGTCCATGACGTCCTTCCGGTCATCGGGGGCGGGTGGCGGACAGGAAACTCAGCAGGGAGGGCGCGCCGGGCACCGGGACCTGCGCGGGTTCGACCAGTCCCGCGTCGGCGATCCAGCCGAGCACCTCGGCGCGGGAGTACATCCGGCCTTCCCGGGTACGCAGGGCCAGGAAGAGGGCGTACATCGCGTGCTCGCCGTCGGGCTCGTGGCCGCCCTCGCCGAGGATGTCGACGATGACGGCCCGGCCGCCGGGGCGGAGCACCCGCGCTGCCCGCCGTACCAGCTCGGCGGCCCGGTCCGGTGGTTCGAGGTGGAGCACGTTGCCCAGGAACACGCAGTCGAACGCCCCGGGCGCCAGGACGACGTCGAGGTACCCGCCCTCGATCGTGGTCACCCGGCGTTCCAGGGACCGCTCCTTCGCGTTGCGCTGGAATACCTCCAGGACGGGCGCCAGGTCGACCGCGGTCACCCGGGCGGCCGGGTAACGCTCGGCCACGGCCAGGCTCCACACGCCCGAGCCGGCGCCCACGTCGAGCACCTCGACCACGTCCGGGCCGAGCCACTCGGCCACGGCGGCGGCGGCCTTCGTGTAGCGCGGCCCGAGACCGGCGGCGACCTGCTTGTAGTGTTCGGCCCGCTCGTCGAGGGAGCCATCCATGGCGATCAGCGGCCGGCCGGTGACCAGGTACTCGCCGACGTGGCCGTACAGGTCCAGGTCGAGGAAGACCCCGCCGGGCGACGTCGTCGCGAGCGTCGCGAGCTCCGCCGACGCCCGGTACCGGCCGTCAGCGTAGGCGGCCGCGCCGAACGTGCCGAGCACGTTGAGCGTCAGGGCGGTGGCGCGCGGGTCCAGCGACAGGTCGCGGGCGAACTCGTCAGGCGTGGCCGCCCGGTCCAGCAGGGCGCGGACGAGCCCGACCTGGTGTGCCGCGATCAGCGACATGGCACCCACGCCCAGCTCGAAGAGCTGCCGCAGGGATGAGTCGGTCACGATCGGCTCGCTTCCGGTACGGGCTGGGCGTCGGTCGTCGCATCGGCCATCGCGTCGGTCGTCGCGCCACCCATCGCGTCGGCCACGTCGGCCAGCCGGCCGGTCCGGCGCAGCCTCGCCAGCGTGGCCGGCAGCGTAATCGCGAGCGTGCGGACCACCACGTTGGCGAAGATGACCGCGGCGGCGCCGAGGCGGCCGAAGTCGTCGACGCTCATCGCGGGCAGCGCGGTCGGCGCCAGGACGAACGGCGCGGTACCGTGCAGCCGCTCCAGCACCGGCACGAGCTGGTCCCGGCAGGCCGCGTTGACCTGGACGAAGAGGCCGTCGACGCCGGTCTCGGCGTAGGCGCGCAGGCGGCGCACGGCGTCGTCGACGCCGCGGCCGGCGACCAGCGCCTCGGTGCGGGCGATGACGCTCATCCCGGTACGTGCCTTGCACACCTTGGCCAGCCGGTCGGCGAACTCGGCCGGCGGCAGCAGCGCGCGGTCGCCGATCTCCAGCGAGTTGCGCTTGGGGAACGCGTTGTCCTCGATGCACATGCCGGCGGCGCCGGCCGCCTCGAACAGCCGCGCCGCGCGTAGCGCGGTGTCGTCGCTGCCGTACCCGTTGTCCGCGTCCACGTAGACGGGCAGCGGGCACGCGCCGCGCACGGCACGCACGAGGCCGGCCATCTCCACCGACGTGACCAGGTTGTTGTCCGGTAGGCCGAAGCTCGTTGAGACCTCGAGGCTGCCCAGCCAGAGGAAGTCGAGCCCGGCACGTTCGGCGAGGCGGGCGGTGAGGCCGTCGTGGACGCCGACACCGACCGCGACGCCGTCAGGGTTCAGACCGGTGAGCACAGGCGTTCACCTCCTAGGCACGGGCGGATGGGACGGGGTGCAGGGCGGCGGTCGGGCGGGCGGCGTCGGCCGCGAACCGTCGCCGCAGCGCGTCGGGGGCGACGGCGGCGGTGGCCCGCTGCGGCGCGTCGGCTGAGGTACCGACCGTGACGTGCAGCAGCGCCGGGCCTGCCGTGCGCAGTGACTCGGCCAGCCGGCCGTCGAGGTCGGCCAGTTCCCGGCACCGCGCCGCGTGGCGGTACCCGAAGGCCAGCGCCGCCGCGTCGAAGGCGACCCGCGCCCCGGTGGGCTGCCCACCGGTGGACTCGTAGCGGCCGTTGTCCAGCACGAGGTGGGTCAGGTTCGCCGGCGCGTGGCCGCCGACCGTCGCCATCGCGCCGAGGTGCATGAGCGCGGCGCCGTCCCCGTCGACGACCACGACCCGGCGGTCCGGACGGCTGAGCGCCAGCCCGAGTCCGATCGAGATCGCGTGGCCCATCGAGCCCTGCATGTAGAAGGTGCCCGGACGGTCGCCGTGGGCGAACAACCGCCGCGAGGTGTACCCCGTGGTGGCGACGACCAACTCGTCGGAGAGCTGGCGGGTGAGCGCGACCAGCGCCGCCACCGGGTCGATGGCCGCGCCGTCCGCCCCGTCGGCGGCGGGCGGCGGTCCCGCCGCCGGGCCGATCGTGTTCTTGGCGACGAGCACCGCCGCGGTACGCCCGGCCGCGACCTCATCGCTTGCCAGGCGCAGCACGGCCGGCACGTCACCGGTGTTGTCGGGCAGCCGCCAGTGGCGGACGCCCAGCGCGTCCAGGATCGCCGTGGTGGCCGAGCCCATCAGGCGGTGCTGCGGCTCGTCGAGGGGGCCGTCCGGGTCCCCCCGGTAGCCCACCAGCAGCAGGACCGGGATCGCGAATGTCGCGGCCAGCGAAGCCAGCGGGTTGACCAGGTTGCCGAGTCCCGAATTCTGCAGCAGCACCACCGACCGCCGGTGGGCCAGCGTCGCCCCGCACGCAATGGCCAGTGCCGCGCCCTCGTTGGCGGCCGGCACGTAGCGTCCCGGACGGTCGCGGGCCAGGAGAGCGAGCAGGTCCCCGAGGTAGGAACACGGCACTCCGGTGAACAGGTCGAACCCGAGGCCCCGCAGCACGTCCCGGATCAGGTCGGCGGGGACCCGGGTGTCCTGGGCCGTCATCGCGACACCGCCGGTACGCGTCCGTCGGCGGCCAGCACACCGGACGCGGCGACGATGTCGGCGCCGCGCACCGCCTCGGCCGGGGTGATCCCGGTGAACGTGAACCGCAACGCCGGCGTCTCGCACCGGAACGCCGATCCGGCGCTCGCCCGTACGCCGCGTTCGGCCAGCCGGGACAGGGCGGTGGCCTCGTCGACGTGCGGGCCGAGTGGCCGCACCAGGTTGGTACCGCTGCCGGCCGGGGCAAGCAGGCCCTGCCCGGTCGCCAACCGCTCGACGAACGCGGCGGCCGACTCCAGCGACGGCGCGATCAGCCGGCGGTGCAGGGCGGCGTACCCGCCGTCGCGGAAGAACAGTGCCCACGCGTGCTGCCACACCCGCGACGGGGTGGTGCCCAGCATCTCGGCGAACGCCTCGTCGAAGAAGGTCCGGCTGAACACCCAGCCGAGCCGAACGCCGAGACCGCACAGCTTGTGCAGTGAGCCGGCCAGCTCGACGTCCTCGGGCCAGCGGTGGTCGCGGGCGAACCAGGCGTACGTGCCGTTGACCACGACGCGCTGACCGGCGGCCACCAGTCGCGCGAGGCGGTCACGGTCCGGGTCCGACAGGTCGGCGCCGTCCGGGTTGCGGCACGGCGCGGTCAGCCAGACCAGGGTTCGGCCGGGTTCCCGGTGGTCCAGCAGGTCGGTCCAGGGGTGGAAGGTGACCTCGGCACCGGCGGCCACGACGGTGTCAGCGACGCCCTGGTACGTGGGGCGTTCGAGGAGCACGCGCTCGTGGTGGCGGGCGTAGGTGAGCACCGCCGCGCGCAGGCTGGCGGTGATGGTCAGGTGCTCGGGATCGAGACCGAGGTGCTCGCCCAGCATCTGGCGCAGCAGCTCGTCGCCGCGCGGGGCGGGTTCCCGCCACAGGTCCGGACGCCGTACCGCACGCTGCGCACACTCGGCCCACGCGTCGACGACCTCGGCCGGCCAGTCCGGCGGCCGTCCACTGAGATCGATCATGGCCGGACCGGCTCGAAGTAGATCGACGTGGCGAGCACGACGAACTCCCAGGTGTCCAGCGCACAGCCGTGCAGCCGGAGCAGGCCCTGCACGTCGGCCATGTCGACCGGTGGGCCGCCGGGCGTGAACGGCAGTCGCAGCACGTCGGCCAGCGGGTGGGCCAACGCCGCGGGGGACAGCTCCGCGGCGATCCGGGTGCCTGCCGCAGGCTCGGCGAGCGCGCCCCGCTGGACCAGGTCGGCCACCGTCCGCCGGCCGGCCTCGGTCAGCTCGGTCCAGAGCGCGGCGGCGATCCGTCCCCGTACGGCGGTGAGGACGTCGCCGAAGCGGCGCCGTTCGGGCTGCAGTCCGGCGGTCAGCGCGTCGAGGTAGCCGGCCAGCCCGTCGGCCGGCGCCCAGGCCCGGTCGGGATCTTCGGCCACCGGCCCGAGGATCACGCGGGACTCCTGCGCCGAGTTGGACGGCGAGTCGGACAGGTGCACCAGGCTCAGTACCGCGTTGATCAGACCCAGATCGTGCCGGATGGTACCGGCCTCGGACGCGCCCGGCGTGGTCCGGCCCTTGAGCCGCTGAAGGTCGCCGTACAGCTGCTCGGGCGGACGCTCCTGCTGATCCTGCAGGCGCAGTGCGAGCGCCGGGCCGATCGCGAACAGCGCGTCGAGGGGGCGGTACCGGAAGGTCTGCCCGGCCCCGGCCTTCTGGATATCGGCCACCGCGTCGATCTGCGCGCCGCCGATCCGCACACTGCGCCAGCCGGTCGGGGTCACGCCGGCTTCCCGCAACCGCGCCAGTATCTGGGGCGCGAGGTGGCGGCGCAACGCGTCCGGCGAAATAAGGCCGAATACGCTCCGGTTCCAATCTTCAACCGGGTCACGCATCGGGTAAGGCTCCTTCCAACAATACACGGCCAATACAACTGTGACCTCACCCCACCGGGCTACCGAAAGCTAGATCCGTGGCCTTTCCAGATCGTTCCGGCAATGCCCCTTGCGCGCACGCTTCAGGTCAGACCGTCCGGCCCGAAGGGGCAGATATTCTGGTACCCACGACTGCTGCCCCGCGGGCCCGGACAGAACAATTCCTAGGCGGACGATTCAGCACTGAAGTGACCGGGGAACGCCCGCCATCGCGACGCGGCCGAATCCGGATTCGCCTACCCGGACGGGTCGCCCCGGCTGCGCCGGACGCGCGGGAGCGCGGCAGCGTAGAAGATGCCGGGATGCCGGTGGCCAGGCGACATCCCGGGCCTCAGCGCAGCCGATCAGGCAGCTTCGCGATCAGGCTGCTTCGCGATCAGATCACGAGATGGACCGCGATACGTTGCGGGAGATGCCGCGCATGCTTGTCACCCCCGTTCTCTCTCGGCTACCGGGATTTGGATTACATATTGCCGACACCAAGCATGCGTTGGCGTGCCGACCATCGAAAGGAGCCCTCCGCAAAGAAACGCGCCACAGGCGGCGCGGAGACGTCCCCGAAAAGACTTGCGAAATATGCAATCTTGCGGGTTGACCCCGGTCCCTCCCGTGCCGCAAAGATTCACTTGGGAGCCGACTCTACTCCGGTAGTCACTGCCTAGCAAGTACGCCGTGACGCACGGATATCAAGGTCGTAAATAGGCGATGGACAACTAGCCTTCATCATCATTCATGTGAGCATCCGGCCTCTGTTTGGTCAACACAACCATTGTGATAATGAATGGGTTGGGTCCGGCCGGCACCCTGCTGGGCAGCCGCCCGCGGCGACGGTGCATGACCGACTGTCCCGAGCGGACGGTCAGGACGCCGTCGACCCGGGTTGTCACCACTCCTGACAGCGGGCGCGCAAGCGACGGTACGCGGCCAGACCGTCGGGCACCCAGTCCCACTCCCGGAGCCGACGGTCCAGCTCCGACTCGGTGAGGAAGGCGTACCAGGTCACCTCCTCGACCTGGGGCCGGACCGGCTGGCCGCAGCGCACCTCGTAGACCGCCGACCACCAGGCGAACTCGGGCGTCTCGAACAGGAACCTGAACCTCGGCACCGGCGCGGGCAGCCCGGGAACACCGAGTTCCTCCCGCGCTTCGCGCCAAGCGGCCGCGTCGTACGTCTCGCCCGCGCCCACCACACCGCCGACGAACATGTCGTAGCGCGACGGGAACACCAGCTTGTCGGCGGTGCGGCGGTGCACGAAGATCGCGCCCCGGACATCCCGGACGAGGACGAACACGCAGCGGTGGCGCAGCCGCCGAGGGTAGACCTCGGCGCGCCGGGCCTGGCCCACCACCCGATCCTGCTCGTCGACGATGTCGAGCAGCTCGTCCGCCCCGCGCGGTGACCGGTCGTCCACGAGCACCGTCAGGTCGCCGGCGGCGTGCAGACGGCGTCCACAAGTCCGTACTCCTGGGCCTTGGTCGCGCTGAGGAGACGGCGGGCACCGAAGTCGGTCTCCAGACGACTGCGCGCGTGCCCGGTGAGTGCCGCGAGTCGGAGCACCAGGTCTTCCAACGCCTGCAGGTGACTCCCCGCGGCCGTGGCGATCTCGTCGGCCGTACCGGCCACTCCGGAGACTGCCGGCTCGGCCAGCCGGAACCGGGCGTGCGGGTAGGCACTCCGCTGTTGGGCCGCGGTCAGGATGCCGAGCGCGCCACCACCGACCTCGACGGTGACGAGGGCCTGCACCGGGGCTTTCATCAGCTCGATGGCATCGATGACCGCAAACACCGCGTTCAGGTCGCCGTCCGGTGCGTTCAGGTGCAGCTGGACCGGCTCCGCGCCGGCGGTGTCGAGCAGGTGCAGGATGGCGACGGCGTCGCTGGCGGCCTGCGACGTCACGAACCCCTTCAGGACCACGATCCGTTTGGCGAACAACCTCTCCTGGAGCCAGGCCGGGACAGGCTGATCCGGTGGCGGGGCGGTCGGCTGGCCAGCGGGACCATGCGGCCAGGGTAGGCGGGGCGTCGGCTGGTTCAGCGACGTACCCCCCATCGGCGATCGGCGTTTAGGGCTCTTCACGATAGCGTGGACGCGCCCCGTGCGGCTGTCCGCCTTGCCGGATACCGCCGTGCCAGGCGGGCCGCGCATCCAGCGCGTTGACCGTGACGATGCGGCGAACGGATTCCTTGGCCGAGCGGGCAGCCCTGGTCGCGTAGGAGGTCGGCCTGCTGCTCGGTCTCCACGCCCTCCGCGACGGTCAGCAGGTCGAGGCAGTCGGCGAGACGGAAGTCGGCCAACAGGAACTTCCTGCCGGGGGGTCCGAGCATCGTGGGTCGCGTCCTGCGTGAACGACCGGTCCAACTCGACGATGTCCACCGGCCGCCGGTGCCGAAGTCGTCGAGAGCGATTCGTACAGCGCCGACTGGAACAGCACCACGCGATCCCGGCCGCCGCCCGTGGCCGCGTACACCGCGAGATCGGCATCACGCGGCGCGGCGATCGGAGTGGAGTGTTCGGCCCCGTCCGCCAACATGGAGTCACGCTTCCCGGTATCCCAGCAGGGCTGCGCGGCGTTGGGTCACGAGCGCGCGGTGAGACCGGCCGATCCCGGCGTTTCCGGGAGTCGGCGTCGGTGTGCACCATGGAAACGTCAACCGCCGGTGCGGGTGGGCTCAGGTTGGGCAGGGACTCTCCGTCACCACATTTCCAGCGGCGACGTTGTGCCCGACGGGAAGAGTATGTGCCGGTCGTGGAGGCGACAGTGCCGGCGAAACTACCTGTCGGTACACGGCCGTGGGTGATTCGGTAGGTCTATGTCGGATGCTCGGCCGCGTCCTGTTGGATAGTGTCATGCGGTTACCGTTTGCGGCCACGGCCGAAGAGCTCGGCGAAGGCATGCATTCAATGGCCGCCGTATGACCTGCCCACGGTACGCGTCGACACGTGCCCGCCCGTGTCACATCCGGCGTGGCTGGCGCGTCTCCGTACCGGGCACCTAGCGGCAGTGAAGGATGTCCGGACCACGGTGTTAGGCCCCGCCTGCGCGTCGTAGGGTTCGATCCCTGCTCGGCCCCGGCGACGATGGGCGGCATTCAGAGACGTCGGCTGATCTCGTCTCGATCACTTCCCTGGCGTGCCGTTTGGGCCGGCAGCGTCAGCACTTGCAGTAAGAGAGGTGCCGAACTTGGGAGGAAGAACGCCCATGTTGGAAGGACCGGTTATCCGGCCCAACTCGTTAGCCTTGTCGACAGGGGCGGCGCTGCGGCGTTGCCGCTTGAATGCCGGGATGTCGCAGGAAGAACTTGCAAACAGAGCAGAGTTGAGCGTTCGAGCGATCGCGAACATCGAGGCCGGCCGCGTTCGTCGCCCGCACCCGCATTCTCTCCGCAAGTTGGCTGACGCACTTGGCATGTCTGGCCAGGAACGGGACGTCTTTGTCAGGCCGCCCGCACCGCAGCCGTCGAAGCATGTGGCGGACGGGCCGGCTCAGTCGTCTGCTGTTGTGGACCCCGATCCTCCGGGCCCAGCGACGCTACGCACTCCGGTCCGGCAGCTTCCCACGGACATCGGTGATTTCGTCGGACGAGACGACGAATGTCGATCCATCAGTTCCTTCTTGTGTCCAGACACCGCCGTCAGGCCACCTGTCGCAGTGATCACCGGCCAAGGCGGCATCGGAAAGACGGCACTGGCGCTCCGCGTCGCACACTCAGCCGCAGAAGCGTTTCCAGACGGACAACTGTTCGTCGACCTCGGAGGTTCCTCTCGTCCACAAGAGCCGGCAGCGGTGCTGGGTCGGATGCTGCGGGCTCTCGGCGTCGAGGCGCGGAGCTTCGCGGCCGCAGACGTCGAAGAACGCGCTTGTCTCTTTCGCTCGATCGTTGCCGAACTCCGGTTGCTGATCGTGCTAGACAACGCCGCAGACGAACATCAGGTGCGCTCCCTGCTTCCAGGCCGAGGGGCGTCCGCCACTCTACTCACCAGCCGTAACCATCTCGCGGCACTCGAGGCGGCACGTGGGTTTGTGCTTGGCCTGTTCGCTCTTGACGAGGCACGCACGCTACTGGACCGAATAGTATCCGTACGGCGGACCCGCGCGGAGCCGACCGCAACCGACAGCATCATTCGGAGCTGTGGTGGTCTTCCCCTGGCAGTCCGCATCGCTGGAGCGCGCCTGGCGGCGCGCCCGGGCGCGTCCATAACATCCGTTGCGCGGCAGCTCCACGACAGGCGGCAACGCCTGGACCGCCTGAAGGTCGGTGATCTCGAAGTCCGTACGACGATCGGACTTGGATACGAGGCGCTACCCGAAGGAGATCGACGTGCGCTGCGGAACCTGACCATCGTTGACCTTCCTACCTTTTCTGCGTGGGCACTCGCACCCCTTCTGGGCAACGCATCGTCAGAGGCATCCGTCGTCGCCGACCGACTTGCCGGGCATCGCCTACTGGAAATAGTTGGAACGGACCCCAAGGGCGAACCGAGGTACCGGCTACACGACCTCGTGCGCCTCTTCGCGTCCGAGCAGTCCCTTCGCGAGGACACTGAGCAGGACCGCCATTTGGTGCTGGAGCGAGCCCTGGGACTGTGGTTGGTCGTGGCCGAAACGATCACGCAAGGCCTGCCGTCCACCCCGTGGACGTCCACGGCCGCCGACGGAATTCGGTGGAACGAGGATGTCGAATGTGTGCGACAACTACGTGAATCGCCGCGTCCCTGGTTCCTCGCCGAGCGTAGAAACCTTTCGGCCGCCGTCCGCGCGTGTCTCGCTCACGGCTTATCTGCCCAAGCGTGGCAGATTGCCGGTGCGATGACATCCCCATGCATCTTGTACAGCGACTACGATCTGCTCCGAGAGGTCGCGGCGCGTACACGGGACGCCTGCCGCGATGCTGGAGACGCCCAAGGTACGGCTGCGATGACCAACTCACTCGCAGGCGTTGAAACGCAGCTGTGCGAGTGGGCTATCGCCCGGACGCTGGCCGAGGAGGCCTATGAGCTCTTCGCCGAGGTTGACGATCTACCGGGCCAGGCGTCCGCGGCGACGTGCGCCGCAGACAGCACCCGGATGAGCTTCCAGTACGACAATGAATGCGACGTAGAGGAGGTAATGATCTGGAGCAGTCGCGCAGCTGCACTGTGTGAAAAGCTCGACGACCCGAATCGGCGGGCCGACGTGACCTACGTTCTCGGTAAAATGCTGCTTGCCATCGGTGACGTCGAGCGCGCCCGCGAGCAGTTCGAGGAGTTCCTTCGACTCGCAATCGCGCTTGAAAAACCCGTTAGTCAGGCACATGCGCTGTCTGGGTTAGGACGTGTTGCCCACCTAGCCGGGCAACCAATCCGCGCTGCAACGGCGTATCGGCGGGCTCTTAAAATCACCGAGGAGGTCGGAGACCGCCAAGGTGTGGGTCACGTGGGGCTCGCTTTGGCGGAGGTCCTCGCCGAGAGCGGCGATCGGTCTGCGGCGGTGGCACTAGCGCATAGAGCTCTGTCCATTTTCCAGGCCCTGCACATCACCAGGAAGATCGAGCTTGCCCAGGAGCTTCTGCTCCGCCTATCCCTGCGCTCGAACTAGCTGCGCCCACGCAACCTCACGGTGCCCGGGCACGAGCGATGCGTAGCCCGGCCGACACTACACTGTCCACATCGGACAGAGCCGCCACACGGTCGGGTCCGAGGCCACCGCGGCGCGCGCCGGCTGGTCCGCCGCCCTGACGCGACCGCCGCGGCGCGCGGCAGGTCGCTACCGCGCCCTCCTCGTCACCGAACGTGACGTAACAACGGACGATGTAGCGACGTATCTATGACACGCCTGAGGCTATTCGGGCTACGCGGGGGCGAGCCGGTTACGGCGACGACACCCGGTCGCCCGGGTGCCGTCGCGTTGGCACCGTCATCGTCCAACAAAGCGATGATCGGTCAGGCTCGACTACCCGGCGCAGATGGCGCGCCACGCCGTCTTGCTGGCGCTGTCCAACAACCGATGATCGCCCAGACCGCCGATGGCGTCGAAGTAGGTGAAGCCGGCGATGTTGTTCGCGCGGGCCCATGCCGCCGCGTCGGTCAGGAACGCCGGCCGATTGGACAGCTTGTCGTAACCCAGCTCGGCGATGCCGTACGGCTTGCCTTCCGCCCGGGTGACCGCGAGTGATGGACGCAGCGCCTGGTGAGCGGCCATCAGTTCGTCGTCCGTGCCGGAGGAGTTCTCCTCCTTGAAGTTGTAGAGGTCCCACCAGATCTCGTGCACCCGCGGGGTGTACCAGTCCTTCCAGTTGCGTCCCGACACGAAGTCGTAGTCGGCCAGGATGAGCGTCGGGATAAGGTTCTCCCGGTTCGGGTGCGCCTCGGCCAGGTTCACGAAAGCGACCCAGGCGGCCCGGTATGCGGTCTTCTGCGTCGTGGTCGTGAAATTGTCCTCGGGCTCGTGGTAAAAGCTCACCCGGGTGGGACGGTTGAAGCACGAGAACCAGGCGTTCAGCGTAGCGCTGTACGCCCCTGTCGAGAGCTGCCCGGGGTCGCCCTTCCAGGACTGCACGGAGGGCCTGGTGAGCGAGTTCTTCACGTGCGAGCACGACGTGGACGGCAGGCCGTCCCAGAAGATGCGGAGAATTCTCGGCGCGTAGGCGGCGTCCTGCCGGGTCAGCGCCTCGGTGAAGGTCTCGTCGCGGGTGCAGTTGAGACCGTTGTTGTCGCAGGTGCACCCGGAGCTGCCCTTCGTGCAGGGCACCCTGGTCGAGCCGTCCACGTTGGACCCGAACATGGTGTCCGAGCCGGTGGTCACGGTCAGCGAGTTCGAGGTCCGGCCGAGCAGGGTGGTGGATGTCGGTGAGCTGAACCATACGCACCGGTATCCGTAGCGGGTCTGCGGATCGCCGACACGGCTGAACGACAGCCGCAGTGTCACGGCCCCGGAAACTTGCTGACGGGGCGTGTCCAGCGCCGGGAAGTCCGGCCGGGAAGGGTCGTACCAGGACCGGCCGGCGACGTAGATGGTCGCGCCGCCAGGGTTGATGTCGCATGTCCAGGTGAAGTCGGAGCCGTCTACTACGGCCGGATTCAGTGTCCCGGTCACGGCGGCATGAGCCGTTCCGGCAGCGAAACCCGCTACCGCCAGGGCCAGGGCGGGCACGAGCAGGAACGTTGCCCGCCTCGGGGGGTGGTGCATTCGATCTCCTTTCGGAGTGACACGAAGCCATCGTTCGCGGTCACGTCGACACCCACCGTCAAACAGAGGCCGGCCCGACGCGGCATCATGGGAGTTCATCGGGGATGCCAGATCGCGTCGGTGTGTCGTCGTAACATGACGATCGATTCGGGCTGGGCTCCCGAAGTATGTGGTTCAACCAGTTGACCCCACCAGGCACATTTCCGGCAGTTTCGGGGGAATGCCGGGAACTTTCGGAACCCGTGCCGAAGCGATGGCGGCCGTAAGCGCGTGGGACGTTGCGACGTCGGGGCTGCCATGCGCCGGCGTGCGTCCCACAACGGTGTTCGCTGGTGCTGGTTCGGCGAGCTATCGAGGTCCACGTGGCGTCCGAGCCGGCCGAGTTGTAGGTGAGGAGGCGTCGCCCGGTCGAGGTGAGCGGCAGGGACCCACGCCGGGTAGGTTGGCCAGCACTGTCTCCGTTCAGGCCGCGCCCGGGGTCGGTGTTGTCCAGCGGACGATCTGCCCGGCGGCGTTCAGCTGTACCCAGGGCCGCCGGCTCTCGGAACATCTGAAGCCGAACCAGCTTCCTCGACCACTGCAGACATTGGCGAGGCGGAGAACGCAATCCGGTCGTCAGCGGTAGCGAACCTTACCTCGGGGCGCGATTGGCTTTAGCGGGCGGCGCGGTCGAAAAGCTCCAGGTACTTTCGGTCAGCCAGGCGCAACCGGGAAGCCTCATCGCACGAGAAGAACCCGATAGCGTCGTGCTGTGCGGGCGCAATGTTGTGCGGCTCGCCCTCCCAGGTGCTGGCCTGCATCAGCGTCATCAAGAAGTCGTCTCCGGAGACCTCAGCCAGCAGCGTTGGGTTGACGGCCGAGATTCCCAACTCCTTCCTGGCCGCCCTCACGGCGCAGGCTGCAGCTGGCTCGCCTCTCATCAGATGACCGCCTGGGACGTCCCACACGTCGGGGTACCACGGCAGCTTGTCCCGACGGTGGCAAAGTAAGAGCCGACTGCCTTGAGCCAACACAATGCCGGCAACCTCATGATGCAGACGGCCCTCAACCAGTCGGCGACCGGCAGGGACGAGAGGAACGTCGGGAGCGAGCACCTCGAGCAACGCGGACACGTCGCCGCCGGCGCACACGTCGACGTACCTCTTCGAGACCACGGCGACCAGGCGCGTCGACATGACGAACCGCACCTGGCCAGCGGCCAGGTTGACCCTTGCCCGATGGCTCAGCTGCCGAACCGCTTGCTCGGAACGCGCTAGCAATCGAGCGATGTCGGTATAGGGCCAAGCTAATCCTTCATGCAGGACGAAAACGATGCGCTCCAGCGGAGATTGTGACTGTAAGATCAAGCGGAACCCGGAGGCCATGTTCTCGACGGCTTCCGTGCGCGTCATTATTGCGGCACGGGAAACGGTGAGTGTGGTCTGATCGAGGTCCGTGTAGACCCGACTCTTCCTCTCGCGCAGGCGGTCAAGAGCCAGGTTCTTGGTCACTGTGTGGAGCCACGCGCGCGCATCGGAGACGCTCGGCTGGTGCCGGCGCCAGCGAAACCAGACTTCCTGAACGATGTCCTCCGCGTCCGTGACCGACCCCAGAGTTCGCGTCGCCTGACTGACGAGATCCGCCCGGAGGTCCAGGAACATGTCGGCATCGTGAGCCCGACTGCCGGCCATGCCATCCTGTGGCGCCTCGTCCCGACTGCTCCTACCCACGAGACGAAGGTACCCGGCGCGGCGGGTCGACATGTCGCCGTAGTTCGCGCACGCGGCGAGGTGCCATCCGGCACGCTGCACGCCGACATGGTCAACACTCCGAAATCCGCAGCTCGAGGCCGGGGCCACCCTCCCTACGACCTGGTCGCCATATGCAGCATCCAGACAACGCTGTCCGGGCCGATGGACGCGATGCAACTGCACGCGACGCCGCCGGCCGGCGAAATCAATCTGACGCTCAGCACATGGGGACCCGTGATGTACAACAACGGGACCGGGCCGATGCCCTTCCTCGACGGCACAAGCTACTACTATTCCCTGCCCATCCTGGCGCCACAGGGAACGCTCACCGTGAACAACCGCACCTGCCAGGTGACCGGCGAGTCGTGGTTGGACCGCCAGTAGGAAAACCTGGGTGTACCCGGAGCGCAGAGGTATAGCCGGAATCGCCGCGTTGATGCGCTGCGGTACGGGCACCGCAGGCCGGGACTGGTCGCCTGGCCGGCATGACACGTCGCTGGCCATGCTGCCGGCAAATTGCCGGTAACCTGCCTGGCTCGGACCCGCCCATCGTGCTGTTGTGGGTGCGTACGGAATCGCACGACTCACGTGGAGGAAACATGTTAGGAGCAGTGCGCGCTCAGACACATGCTGGCTCTGACGCCACCATGCCGGCTGCCTCGGATGTCGGTCAACGGACGGCGAGCGGGCGACGGCTTCTCGTCAAACTAAAGCGGATGCTCACCTTTCTGTCCCTGCTGTGCGTAACAACTGCCGGATTCGCGGTGACCGGCTCGGCTCCAGCGTCCGCGGGCTTGAGCCCGGATCGCGAATGCAGGAATTTCTGGACCGGGGACCACCGTCGTCAACTGTCGGTGTGTGCCCGGGTCTGGATCAACGACGCTGGTACCGCCCAGGCCCGCGGTGTTGTGGAGATGCACAGCTATATCCTGGTGAATGGATACTGGATCGACGAGACGTCGCGGTCCATCACGGTCAACGATGCCGGCTTCTACAGCTGGTATGCGAACGGGAATGTGGCTGATGGGTTTCACTTCGGCAACGACATATCATCGAGTAGCTGCAGGGTCAACGGTCCGAGCGGTCAGATCGGCTGCTCGGTGCCGAACACCCGTCGCGTCGCCTTCTACGGGAGGGCCGATAACACGACCGCCCGGTGGTTCAAGACCTGCATCTACAAGGTGTCGTGGCGCGACGCTGCCGGCTATCCCCACTACCTTGAGTATGGGACGCCCAGCTATCCCGACACGATGAATGACTTCTGCTTCAGTTTTGATCGCGGCTAGACTGGTCCGATACTTGCCGTAAATTGTTCGGCCGTCACGACCGGGTACACTCTCACCCTGTAGTCTGCACGCAGAAAGTGCCTTCCTGTGCGGGATCACGGACTCTCACAGCCCGATCCTTCCTTACAGGACAGGCACTTTCACTACATCGACGCGAAGGCGATGCGCCCGCTGCTGTGGAAGATCGCCGATGAGTTGATCGAAACCTGTCCAACGTCGATTTTACAGATGTGTCTCACGGCCCGCTGGCCGGCTTGTTGGCACCCCCACACGCTGGATCCGGTCGTAGAGCACCGTCTTGCCACACGTCCAACCGATCCGCTCCGCGATCACCTGTCGCAGGCATCCGGGTGTCCCGCCAGCGGCTTCGTGCGATGGGGCGTAGGGTGTGGTTGTCGCTCGAGTCCCCGGTGGCGTGACAGTTCGCCGTTGGTCCGGAAGTGGCCACGAGTCGTGGTTCCTGACCGAGCAGCACGACCGTGGGCGTCGGGGCTCTGACCTGGCTGGTAATGCGGAGGTATCCGACTGCGGACGATTCCAGTCGGCCGACGCGGGACAGGGGTGAGGACATCAGTAGATCTACGTTTGTCGACAAGGCTGAGGTCGTAGCCACGCTACGATCGAGGGACCTTCACGACAGGGCCGACTGGGTCGACCGTGAACTGCCCGCAGTCATCGACACATCCAAGAACGCTGCGCTGTTGCGGACCCTGGGTGTCGACGTGGCCGCCATGACGCCGCGGATCCGGTCCGACCAGGACGTCGGGCCGGAGCACTCGCGTCACTAACTGACCGGACGTACAGCTCGAAGCGAGGTAGTCGGTGACAAGTCCGGCGTCGCGACCCGGGCGGGCGAGCACGTACGCGACCAGCCGTCGACGGGGCTCGGGCTGACGTTACGTTACGTCTGTTCGGCCTGTGCGGAGTGCCGGGCGGAAGTGTGTGGTCAGGTATCCAGACCGAAGTCGTTGACACCGGCGAGGGCCGCCGGGCCGGTTTGGATCGACGACCTCGGCCCGCGCCAGCAGCACGGCGAATTCGCGGTGTCTGTGGCGGTCGTAGTCGTCGCGCAGGAGACATGGCGTGTCGGTGTCGCGGAGACGGTCGTCGGTGTGGCGGGCGGTGATCGCCGCGATCCAGGCTCGGGTGGCGGGCCCGGAGGTAACAAGGGTGGTAGCCGGCCAGGTGCCGTACCTCGACGAAGCCGACCCCGACACGGCTCGGGCACAGGCAAGCACGCAAAGCCGAACAGGTGTATGATCTGGATATCCCGGAATCGACGACATCCACTCCTGAGGTGCCAGCCACGCCGGCGTAGTCCTAGAGGATGTCATGTCCGTGTTGCATGGTACGTCAAGCGCACCGTCGGATCCGGTTACACAGGTGTCGTCGCAGGAAGTTCGTGAGCGGACTGGGAACGCCGCCGGGACGGTCAACCTGAATCACCGTGACCCAGCTCAAGGAACATCGCCACCGACGTCCGCCCAGGCACGCGCCACCCGGCAGGCGCCCGAAGGACAGCGGCTGCTTCAGCGCATCTCGCTTCTACTCGGCCAGCGGACGGGCCTTAACCGGATGATGCTGGTTGTCTTAACCGGCGCCCTGATTTTCGGGTTGATTGGCTTCGCCGCTCACGTCCTGTGGGTCGTCGCCATCATCATCATCGCGCTCGGCCTAGGCTACGTCGCTGCCGATAGTCGGCGCGGCCGTAACGATGTCGTCAGCCAGCGCCAAGAAGACGATCTCGACACCGCGCGGCGCGGCTGAGACACAAGAACCGTGACCAAGATGCGCAACCGGCTGGCATGGTTGGGTGCGCCGCCGCCCTGGCGGTCGTCTTCGCCGGTGCCAGCCCGATTCGACCTGTAGGGGCATCGGCTCGCCGACGATCGTCTTCGAGAACGGGCTCGGCGACACCCAGACAACCTGGTCTTCCGTCAGCACGGCCGAGTCGTTCCGGTCGGCCTGAACGTGCGTTTTCGATCGGACCAACCTCGGGAGCAGCGACCTGGTCGCTGCTCGACATACCGGCGCCGACAGCGTCCGGGATCTGCACACCTTGCTCGGTGTCGCGGCGGTAGCTGGGACCCTATCTTGTGGTTGGGCGTCCATGTCGGCGGCCCACTCGTGGTCATGGACGCCGGCACTATGTGCCAACCTGATGCCCGCAATCCGGACCGACGTCGGCCTGGATCGGTGTCTGCTCCATTGCGCTCAGCTACGCGGCACTCTGCTCCGGCCTGGTACACGGAGCCGACCACCCCCACACCGAGGACCATCACCAGCGTGCCGTGACCATCGCGAGCGAGATCGGCGCTCCACGAGTCCAGACCAACGTGTTCAACAACATCGGCGAGACACTACGCAAAATCGGCCGCTACGACGAGGCTCTGCAGCATCACCAGTCCGCCCTGGACATCGCCAGCGACGTCGGCGAACGCCTCGGACAAGCGCGCGCACATCACGGCATTGCCCACGTCATGCACGCCACCGATCGGCTCGACGAAGCCCGCGCACACTGGCTGCAGGCACTAGCCCTCGCTACCGAGCTCGGCATGCCGCTGACCGGCGAAGTCCAGGCGCACCTCGACGCGCTCGGACCCGCCGAACCCGGTCAACGATCCCGTCACCGCGATCCGTGCCGAGACCGAAATAGGAGCGGCGACCGTCCAACGTCCTGAAGGCGCTCCGTGAGTACCGAACATCGGCGACGAGGATCACGGCCAGGAATAGCGCGGTCAGCGCCACGCCGTGATTCAGCAAAGGTGCGTAGGTGCCGTACGAGAGCGCGCGACCCGGCCCGGGTTATGACCGAACGCCGGACCCGTAGCGGCGCGAGCGCTTCGCTGAACGCGCCGGTCAACCCGGTGGCGTCGGCGAGGTCGGCCAGCAGTCGGGCGCCGACATGCCCGACGACACCCCGACACCAAAGCGGCAACGATCTTCGCACGTGACCCGGTAACTTGCATCTGGTAAGTGCCCTTCGCGCGGGACGGATCAAGACCCTCAAGCAAGTGTTGTCTTCCCAGATCAGAGGGCACTTTCACGGTGCTGACCCGCCGGCTCCAGCCACCCTTGACGAGGGGCGCGAGGTTAACAGGATTCGCGTACTGGAGGTTGGAGTTCGCGCGGCCGCGCCGCCGGCTATGGCCGATGTCGTTGACCTTCTTGATTTCCCATTTTGTGTGGTCAGGCGTTGATCGCTGACTATTCGGTACCGATATTGATGTTGTCGACATCGGTCTGACGAATCCAGTTTGAGATCAAAGACTGCCGATCTATTCGTGCGTAGCCAACAGTATGGACAACTTGACACTCGCCTGATGCATTGACAGACTGGAGCGCGGCGGTCCGGATCAGCCAGTACTGGCGAGAATAGCGCACGAGATCGTGATTTGTGTCGGAAGGAACCGTCGATGCAGATGGAGTGTTTGCACCTGCACCTTTGACTGTCGTTGACCCGGACCGCCGGGGATGTTGGTCACGCGGCTGGATGTCGTTCTGTATTCCAGCCGTGACTGACGGCGCTCGCTGTTGCGCCGACAGATCCGGATCTCTGTCGAGCTCGTGCACGAGAACTTGGCCTCCATCGAGCTCTACAAAGGCAGTCGAGTGCGTCGACGTGTTCCATGTTTGCGCAGGAGGGAGGTGTGCAATGCAGACCTATGAGCGTCCTACGCTGGTGAAGATTGGCTCGTTCACTCGGAAGACCGGAATCGTGGGCACTCCGCCGCCGGACCTTCTGAACAACAGGAGCCTGCTGTGACGAGGCTCTAGCTCGGAAATGGGTGGATTCCGTGTCCCCTTTTGGGGGCATCGGAATCCACCCCCAGCCGACGAGGTTAAGGGGGTTCGATGCAGACCTCAGTACCGTCGTGGTTTGCCGTGCTATCCGATCACGCGGCGGCACAGGTGCCGGCGGAGTCACTGTGCGACCGGGCCGCAGAACAGATTCGACACCCGTCCGGCCGCCCCTGGATCGTCGGCTCGTGGCGCGCTGGCGATGTGGTCGTCGGCGAGGCCGGCCCGGTGCGGATCGCGCTGCTCGGGCAGCACGGGATCACGGCGGATCAGCTCTGCGGGGCCGCCGCGTCGGTCCGGACCGCGACTGACCTCGACCAGTTGGCCGGGGAACTGCCCGGCAGCTTCTATGTGATCGCGACAGTGGCCGGCGCGGTGCACGCCTACGGCACGGTGACCGGGCTGCGGCGCGTGTTCTACACGCGGGCTTGGGACACCGTCGTACTGGCCGACCGGGCGGCGGTGCTGGCCGGTCTGTGTGACGCGTCACTGGATCCCGAGCGCCTGGCGGTGCATCTGCTCTACACCCCGATGCATCCGCTGGACGAGCGGCCGTTGTGGCGCGGCGTGTTCCAGGTGCCGGGCGGCCACTGCCTGACGGTCGACGGTCATGGACCCGGCCGGCTGCGGCGCTGGTGGACGCCGCCGGACCCGCAGGTGGGGCTGGACGAAGGTGCCGTAAAGCTCCGCGATGCGCTCGGGGCGGCGGTCGCGGCCCGGGTCCGCGGGCAGGACCTGGTCACCTCGGACCTGGGCGGACTGGACTCCACGTCGGTGTGCTGCCTGGCCGCCCGTGGCGACGCTTCAGTCGTGGCCTACACGGCGGCCGCACCCGATCCGCTCGCCGACGACGAGATGTGGGCGCGGCGGACCGTCAAGGCACTGGACAACGTCTAGCACGAGGTGATCCCGCAGGAACAGATGCCGCTGATGTACCACGGGTTGCAGACCATCGAGAGTCAGGGCGACGAGCCGGTCCAGGTCGCTGACACCGACCGGTGGCTGACGATCGTACGCCGGGCCGCGTCGCGCGGTTCGCGGATGCACCTGACCGGTGTCGGCGGCGACGAGCTGCTCTACGGCTCGGTGGCCCACCTCCACGGTCTGATGCGCAGCCACCCGATCAGTGCGCTGCGACTGCTCCGTGGCTTCATGGCGAAGTACCGCTGGGAGTACCAGCCGACCATGGCGCAACTCCTGGACAACCGACCGTATCGACGCTGGCTGGCCGACGGCGTCGGCCAGCTCACCGAGACGCCCGCGCCATCGGTGGACACTCCGCGGCTGGAGTGGTTTTTCCGACCGTACATGCCGCCCTGGGCAAGCGCGGAGGCGGTGGACGCCGTGCGTCGGTTGATCCTGGCCGAGGTACCGTCGGTCGAGCCCTTGTCCCGGCTCCACGGGCAGCACCGGGAGCTGTCCGGGATGCGCGACGTGTGCAGCCTCGTCCGGTACATGGAGCAGGCCAGTGCCGGTCTCGGTGTGGCGTTTGCCGCGCCGTATTACGACCACCCGGTCATCACCGCCGGCCTGTCCGTTCGCCCGCAGGATCGGATCAGTCCGTGGCGGTACAAGCCGCTGATCGTGGAGGCCATGCGCGGCATCGTGCCGGAGGAGAGCCGGACCAGGCAGACCAAGCCGCACGGAACCTTCGTCGAGACCGGCTTGCGGCGCAACCGCGCGGAGTTGCTCGCGCTGTGGGAGGGCTCGCGGCTGGAGACGCTGGGCCTGGTCGATATGGCCGCACTGCGGGATGTGTGTATCCGGCCGATGCCGGAACACATGCATCATTTCGTCGCGCAGGCGGCGTCCGTCGAGATCTGGCTGCGCTCGCTGGAACGGTCGCCGTTCCTGGCTTCACGAGCCGGCAACCGGTTGAGGGGGAATGTCCGATGAACATCGCGCTACGAGACGGCGTGTCCACTGCCGACACCGAGTACGGCATCGCGCTGCTCGACCGGCACAGCGGCGACTACTGGGAACTCAATCCGACCGGCGCCACCGTGCTCCGTACGCTGCTGGCCGGCGGCTCGCCGGAAAAGGCGGTCGACGAGATCATCGCGCGGTACGCCGTCGACCGAGACACCGCTCAGCGGGACGTCGAGGAGTTGGTCGACGGACTGCGTGCGGTCGGACTCATGGTAGACGCGGAGGGCGCCCGATGATGCCTTCAGCGGCGTTGTCGCACGCCCCGCGGTCGGTACCGCTCCGGCGACGCATCAAGGTGCGCACCGCGGTGGCCGCAGCGCGGCTGCTGGCCACCCGTTCGCCGGAACGCATCCGGCTCATCCTGACCCGTCTGCACAGGAACACGGCGCCGGCGAGTCACGCCCGGGCCACGACGGCGCACCACGAGGTGATCGCGGTGAGTCTGGCGTGCGCCGGCCCGACGGCCTGCCTAGCGAGGTCATTGGCGACGGTGCTGCTCTGCCGACTGGACGGAGGCTGGGCGACCTGGTGCCTGGGCGTCCGGAGGATCTCGCCGTTCAGCGCGCACGCCTGGGTGGAGGCGGACGGAAGACCGGTCGGGGAGTACCTTCCACCCGGGTACCTGCAAACGTTCTTCACAGTCCCGGAGCAGCCACCGTGGTGACGGTGCTGTAGATGCCGCCGGAGGGCGGTGGGGCGAGCCCTGGTGGGGTCGATGCTCGTGATAGAGGGACTGCGGCCGGCCGGCCGCTGACGTGCTGAGTGGGTGAGTGTCGCGGAAGTCGAGCTGGTCGGTTCGATCGGGTCGGACCGGGTACCCCAGGTGGTGGAGCGGTTCGCCGGCAAGTGGTGGACCGCCCGGCAGACGCGTCCGACCGCTGACCCGCTGCTGGCGAGCGCGTGATGGCGGTCGTGACGAGCGCCCTTTCCGATGCCCCGCCGGCCTGGCGGGTCCTGCTGTCCTACGTCCGTCCGTACCGGTTGGCGCTGCTGGCAGGTGGGGCGCTGAGCCTGCTGACCGGCGCGACCGGGCTGGCCCTCCCGCTGGTGGCCCGGCAGCTGATCGGCAACCTCGCCGACGGCCGGTCGGTGGCCGGCGCGCTGCTGGTGATGACCGGCCTGGTGCTGGCGAACGCCGCGATCGGCGCGTTCGGTAGCTTCGTGCTGCGCCGCACCGCCGAGTCGGTGGTGCTCACGGCGCGGCAGCGGCTGGTTGCCCGGCTGCTGCGGCTGCGCGTTGCCGCGGTCGACCGCAGCGAGCCGGGCGACCTGATGGCGCGGGTCACCGCGGACACCACCCTGCTGCGCGAGGTCACCACCGGGTCGCTGGTAGGCGGCGTCACCGGTGCGATCACGCTGGTCGCCACGGTGGTGATGATGGCCCTGCTGGACGTCGTCCTGCTGGCCGTCACGCTGGTCGCGGTCGCCTCGGCTGGTGTGATCATCGGCCTGGTGGTGCCGCGGATCAACCGGGCCGCGCGCCGGGCGCAGGAGTCGGTCGGCGTGATGGGTGCCGCACTGGAGCGCATGTTCGGCGCGTTCCGCACGGTCAAGGCGTCCGGTGCCGAGCAGCGCGAGGGCGACCGGGTGCAGGGCGCGGCCACCGAGGCATGGCGGGCCAGCGTCCGGGCGGCGATGTGGACCGCGCTGGCCGGCAACACCGTCGGGCTGGCCACCCAGGCCGCGTTCCTGGCCGTACTCAGCGTGGGTGGGGCACGGGTGGCCGCCGGCTCGATCGACGTGGGCACGCTGGTCGCCTTCCTGCTCTACGTGTTCTACCTGATGCCGCCGATCGGGCAGCTGGTACAAGCGGTCACTGAGTACCAGGTCGGCGCCGCCGCGGTGGCCCGGATCCAGGAGGCCGAGCTGCTCCCGGTCGAGGCCGCCGACCCGCCGCAGCCCACCACCATGGCCGCGGTTGCCTTCGCGCCGGGCGCCGCTACCGGCGCGCCAGCCACCGTCGCCTTCCAGGACGTTCATTTCCGGTACCGGCCGGAGCTGCCGCAGGTGCACCACGGGGTCAGCTTCGAGGTACCGGCCGGCGGGATGACCGCGTTCGTCGGCCCGTCCGGTGCCGGCAAGACCACGGTGTTCTCGCTCATCGAGCGGTTCTACGACGTCGACGCCGGGCGGATCCTGGTCGACGGCGTGGATGTGCGGGACTGGCCGGTCGCCCAGCTGCGCGCCGCCATCGGCTACGTGGAGCAGGACGCCCCGGTGCTGTCCGCCACGCTACGCGAAAACCTGCTCTACGGCGCGCCGCAGGCCAGCGAGGACGAGCTGCGCCGCGCGGTCCGCACCGCCCGGCTGGACGGCCTGGTCGGCCGGCTACCCGAGGACCTGGAAACCCAGGTCGGGCACCGGGGCACGAAGCTGTCCGGCGGCGAGCGGCAACGGATCGCGATCGCCCGGGCGCTGCTGCGCCACCCCAGGCTGCTGCTGCTGGACGAGGCCACCTCGCAACTCGACGCGGTGAACGAGGCCGCGCTGCGGGCCACCGTGGCCGACGCCGCCCGGACCACCACCGTGCTCGTCGTGGCGCACCGGCTATCCACGGTGACGATGGCCGACCGGATCGTGGTGATGGACGCCGGCCGGGTGGTGGCGGTGGGTACCCACGCCGAGCTGGTCGCGCAGGACCCGCTCTACGCGGAGCTGGCCGCCACCCAGTTCCTCACCGCGGCTCAGCCCAGCCGGGCAGGTACGCGGTAAACGATACGGTCACGTGCACCACCAGGTCGGCCGGCGCGCAGCCGGACCGGATACGTGTCCTCGTCCTGGCCGCGCGCTGGAACCGGTCGACCGAGCGGTGCTGGCCACGTGCTGGCCGGGTTAGGGACTGCCGGAGGTGGCTCGCCACGGCGGCACCGGCACCGGCACCGGCATTGGAGCCGGCTGCACCGTGGTACGACCCGAGCGCTGGACAAGCGCGACGCCGCCGAGGACGAGCAACATGCCGGCCATCATGGCGACGGTGACCTGTTCGCTGACGAGCAGCGCGCCGAGGACGAC